>Ga0163149_10001215_pt1 | contig 33460 bp, 29 predicted proteins | sample OliLakLV19MP5G1_FD_148604 | JGI IMG/M metagenome (GOLD analysis project Ga0163149, IMG submission 148604) | Freshwater microbial mat bacterial communities from Lake Vanda, McMurdo Dry Valleys, Antarctica - Oligotrophic Lake LV.19.MP5.G1 | ecosystem: Environmental > Aquatic > Freshwater > Lake >... | reverse complement strand
GTCCAGAGCGGAGTCGAAGGAGGGCTAGGGGATTTGTATGAATGGCTGACAAATTACTTCCTTGCCCTTACATTCTCCAACTTCAATCTCTCCACCACTCTATTATTAACAATATGTTCATTTATGATTTCATCTACGTCACTTAATTCAACTCCAACATAAAAAATTCCTTCTGGATAAATTGCAACTGTTTGTCCGAAATCACAAATATCCAAACAACCTGCTTTTTGTGCACGTAATTTTATTGGAAGATTTAATTCTTTTAATTTTTTCTTAAATGCGTCTACAATTTCCATTCCGTGTGCTTCTCCGCAACTTTTTCTTGGAGCTTCTGGCGCACGTTGGTTAGTGCAGATAAAAATATGTTTGTCGTATACCATCGAATTACAAATTTATATGACTATTTACAATTTACTATTTTCCTTCAACAGCGTTTTTAATGTTTCGAATTCTGCATTTAACCCAAACCATTCTGTATTCGAGTTATTTCCTTCAAAATGACACCTTTCGCATTGAAAACAAATTTTTGCCAAACCGATTACTTTGCCGCCTTTTTTGAAAACTAAAATATCTCTAAAAATAGGAATACAACCAAATCCATACAACTCACCACAGCCTCTATTTACAAATACTTCTGAATTTAGTTTATTAAAATAAACTGCTTTAATGTTATTTTTATTCTTTTTAAAACTTTCCATATCTGCCCAAAAGACAGTGTCTGTAATTTGTCCATCGCGACATCCGTTTAAAAGGTTTCGCAACCTTTTTTCATATTCTGCGTCAGCATTATATTCAGCTTCATAAATAAGCTTTTCATCAATGCTGTAATGAAGAACTTCATCAAAATCAAAATACGGTTTTCCAATTGTACTGTCTATCACTGTGTCTGATTTTATTGTAACAGAATCTATTGAAGACATTTGAGCAAGTTCCTTCTGTTCTGAATTACAGCTCAAGGAAAGAAAAATCATTAACAATGGAAATACTAAAATTCTCATCTTATAATACACCCAGATTCGTAAAATTCGTTTTTATTCGTTATCCGTATTAAACCTCTCGCACCATCAAGCTTTCAGCAAACCCAATCAATTCTTGCTTTTTAGAATCAGCAACTGGAATATCTTTTAAGAAAGTCAATGCTAATTCATAATGTTTTTGCATTTCAGTTCTTGCAAGTTCTTTTACATTTAAAAAATTGTAAATATTGATGACAGCTTCTATTTTTTCTTTTGCATCAAATTGCGGAGCTGCAATCCATTGCTGCAATTCTTCTTTCATGTAACGATTGCTATCAGCCATTTCTATAGCTTTTAACAAGAGGTATGTTTTTTTGTTGGCAATGATGTCGCCACCTTTTTGCTTCCCGAACTTTGTAGCATCGGCATACACATCTAAAATATCGTCTTGCAATTGAAATGCTATTCCTATGTGTTTTCCAAAATCGTATAACCGCTGTGCATCTTCTTCACGTGCTCCACCAATTACTGCTCCAATTTTTAATGCTCCACCCAACAATACTGCGGTTTTTAATTCAATCATTTTTATGTATTGTTGAATCGAAACTTTTGTCATCGCTTCATAATTCATATCGTATTGTTGTCCTTCACACACTTTCACAGCTGTATCACTAAAAATTTCAAGTAATTGTGGAAGCATTGCTGCATCAGCAAAACAAAGCTCTTGATAAGCTCTAACCATCATCGCATCACCACTTAAAATAGCAATGTTGTTGTTCCACTTTTCGTGAACAGTAGGTTGGTTTCTTCTTAATGGTGCTTTATCCATCAAATCGTCATGCACCAAAGTAAAGTTGTGAAACAATTCTATCGCTAAGGCAGGATGAAGGGCTTTGGATGTATCACCATCAAAAATATCTGCAGCAATAAAAACCAAAACGGGGCGCAATCTTTTTCCGCCCAAAGACATGATATACGAAATCGGGTCGTACAATTCTTTCGGATTGGAACCGTATTTTTTATCCTTTAAGGCATCTTCTATTTGTTGCTGATATGTCGCGATGAGATTCAATGCTCTTAATTTTTATTGTTCAGCTACTTTCATCAAATATGTTCCATAACCACTTTTCAAAAGTGGCTCTGCAATTTTTCTCAATTGTTCTTTATTGATATATCCCATACGATATGCAACTTCTTCTATACATCCAATGCTTAATCCTTGGCGTTCTTCAATTACTTGAACAAACTGTCCGGCTTGTGTTAAAGAGGCAAACGTTCCTGTATCCAACCAAGCTGTTCCTCTATCTAAAATCCCTACTTTTAATTTTCCTTCTTGCAAATAATATTTGTTTACGTCCGTAATTTCATATTCACCACGTGCACTTGGTTTTAATGTTTTTGCAACTTGAACCACACTGTTATCATAAAAATACAATCCCGGCACTGCGTAATTCGACTTTGGTTTAGTTGGTTTTTCTTCGATTGAAATCGCCTTTCCATTTGTATCAAATTCAACAACACCATAACGCTCCGGATCTGAAACGTGGTATGCAAACACAACTCCTCCTTCTGGATTTTGATGCGCTTGCAACAATCTTCCCAATCCCGCTCCGTAAAAAATATTGTCACCCAATACAAGCGCAACTTTATCGTTTCCAATAAATTTTTCGCCAATCACAAATGCTTGAGCTAGTCCGTTTGGAATTTCCTGAACAGCATACGAAAATTTACAACCCAAACTTTTTCCATCGCCCAACAAACGTTCAAACTGAGGTAAATCATGCGGAGTAGAAATAATTAATACTTCTGAAATACCTGCCATCATTAGTACAGAAAGCGGATAATAAATCATTGGCTTGTCGTACACAGGCATTAGTTGTTTACTAACAGCAAGTGTTAAAGGATGCAAACGTGTGCCGGAGCCTCCTGCTAAAATAATTCCTTTCATATTTATAGTTTATTAAGTCAAATATGTAATATAGGCCAAATGGGGCAAAGTTAAAAGGACAAACAGTCTCAATTAACTCAGCTAACGCAATCAATTTTTTTTCTTTTTCACAATTTTTGGTTTATCCGAATCAACACCCTCTTTTTCATCATCCACTTCAATCAATGAGTCTTGTAAAAATACTTTATTTGTCAATCGCTTTTCCAAAGAAAGTAAAAAGCAGGGCAATAAAATTAAATTAGAACAATAGGCAATGAGCAAAGTTACGGAAATTAGAATTCCCAATGCTGCGGTGCCTCCAAAGCGGGATGCGGCAAAAATTCCGAATCCACAAAACAGAATAATAGCGGTATAAATCATACTCACTCCTGTTTCTTTGATGGTAAGTGAAACACCTTTTGAAATACTGATATGTGAATTTTTCATTTCCTGGCGGTATTTGGTAAGGAAATAAAGTGTTCCATCCGAGGCAATTCCAAACGCAATGCTATATACCAAAATAGTGCTTGGTTTAATATAGATATGAAAATAACCCATGATACCGGCTGTAATTAACAATGGAATCAAACTTGGCACAACGGAAATAAAAATCATACGTGGCGACATAAACAAAGTATACAATACAATCGCGATTAACAAAACTGCCAACAATACACTTTCCAATAAGTTTTTTACCAAGAATTTATTCCCGTGTAAAAAAATCATACTATTCCCTGTAATGGATATTTTATAGCTCTTGTCAGCAGGAAGCCATTCTTCTTTTTCGTAATCGTAATTAAACACACTGTCGATGCGCGGCTGTAACCGCTTTAACACTTTCAACAATTCTATTGAACCAACATCTTTCATCTGAACACTCACACGTGTAAATTGGCGTGTACTATCTATAAATGAGGCAAACTGTCCCGACTTATCATCGGCATCCGACTTGGCAAAATCTGCCAGTTTTTGTAAATCCATGGCTCCAGGCAAACGGTATTCTTTTTTTGCACCATCATTATACGCCTGATTGAAAAATTTAATTCCTTCTACCACTGAAACCGCTTTTGAAAAAATAGAATCTTGTAAAAATAATTTCTGAAGTTTATTTATTTTATACAATGTTCTTCCGCCATCGGCAAATACCCCATTCGGCTTTTTGGTATCAATTGATATTTCAAAAGGAAGCACCCCGTTATAATTTTTTTCAAAATAACGCATGTCCACCAAAATAGGATCATCCTTAGGTAAATCGTCAACAATATATCCCAGCGGTAAAATTTTTGTTATTCCATAAATCGCAATAACAACAACAACGATTACTATTGCGTAAATTCTTGGTCGGTAATGGTGTACCCAATAATCGATTTTTTGCAACACAACGGCAAGCACTTTATTTTGCAAATGCTTAATATGTTTTACAGAAGGAGAAGGCAAATAACTAAAAACAATCGGCACCAACATTAGCGAAATAAAGTATGTAATCATTACGCTAATTGAAGAAATCAAACCAAATTCAAAAAGTGGTTTACTATCGGTTGAACAAAAAACTGCAAACCCGATGGCGGTAGTAATGTTTGCCATAAACAAAGAAATTCCAACCTTTCCTATTGCAGTTGAAAGCGCCTCTTTTTTATTTCCATGCAAGTTAAATTCCGTGTGATACTTATTCAACAATAAAATGCAGTTAGGAACACCAATTACAATCAACAAAGGTGGAATCAATCCGGTAAGAACGGATACTTGATACCCACACAACACCAACAACCCTACCGACCATATTACACCAATAAATACAACCACCAGGGAAAACACAACGGGTAATACCGATCTAAAAAACAACATCAAGATAATTGCGGTGACAATTAAAGCAAGTAAGGTAAATAATTTCGTTTCGCTTTGAATCATCCTAGCAACGGCCGTTCGTATATAAGGCATACCCGAATAATTTACTTTGATATTTGTTGCTGCAATAAATTTTTCAACTTGAGCAACGATCGAATCAACAATTACTAAGCGATTTTTGGTGTTCAACAATTTATTGTCGAATGTAATAGCCATTAAAGTAGAGTGTGCAGTATCATTATAGATAATCCCTTTATAAAAAGGCAAATCATACACCATTTGTTTAATACTATCCACTTCAGCTTGTGACTGCGGTTTGCGTGAAAGGATGGGGAAATTTTCAAATTTTTGGAGACTATCATTCTTGTAAAGCACCTGTAACCTTGCTACCGACAACACAGCTTTCACTCCCCAAGCAGCTTTTATTCTATCTCCTAAATCATACCACTCATTAAAATTTTCAACATTGTACAAAGTGCTGTCAGAAATACCCAACACCATTACAGCGCCATCCTGACCAAATGTTTTTTTAAATTTTTTATACTCTAATGCAGTGGTATCATGAGATGGTAAAAGATTAGGAGCTTCATACGAAAGTTCAGCCTTTGAAGCATAAAATCCAAAAAATACGGAAAGCCCCAAAAGCACTATAATGATAATTAATCTGTTTTTTAAAATAAATCGACCGAGGAACGTCCACATAGTTGTAATGGCATTGGATAGTAATATTCTCACCGAAGTTAATCATTATAAGTATACCCACAAAAAAGAGAGAAAAGGAATTTAAAACAATACTTAAAAAGTAAGTACTAGGGAGAGTTTATAGGATAAATTACTTTCGACTTTTGCTTCTGCATATGGTCCATAACGCATAAATGCGCCTCCACCCAAGCCTAAATAGACGATATTGTAATAATTGACACGAAGCACATTATTAATTAGCAAACCGCTTTCATAAAAACCTTTTTCCATGGTTTTAAAAGCTAAATGCGGATGTTGTTCTCGATTTTCCAAACTTCCTATTCCGGCATTGGTAAAAATCACAAACTGAGGTTTGAATTTTGGACGCTTAAAAAGTAGAGAACCAAAATTATGTGAGAAAAATAAATTCACATATTTATCCGAAACAAATTCATACAAACCCATTGTTTGAAATGTGTTTTGTACATAGATATAATTTCCTTTTGCATTGCTGCCATTTCCATTGAACAAATAGGAATAGGGAACATTGCCTTGCATATATCCACCTTCCAATAAAAAATTTGTGCGTCCGAAATTTTTAATCAGAAATGATTTTTCGATACCCAATGACACTTTATTATAATCGTATTTTGCTGTTGCCGTTTTTAAATCTAATCCTTTTGTAAATGCAAAATAAACAACTGGATAATCGGTACCATCTGATAATAATTGTCCGAACGATTGTATAAATTTTTCCTTGTATGCATACCTTCCTTTTACCCTTATCTCAGTTGATTTAAAATCAATAGATGTGAAAGTAGGATCTTCCTTGACAGGTAAAAACATATAATTGTATTTTGGAATTCTAAAACTTTCGTTCAAAGCAATGTTTGTTGTCAAATACTTGATTACTCTAAAATTCAAAGAAACTTCTTTTTGTTCCAGATAATCCATACGTGAAGTCATTTGCATACGATTGAAATTGTATCGCGTGTAAAAATATTGTGTGCGACCCGGCTCTGCAATATCTCTTGAATACAATGCTTTCAGATAATAATCTCTGCTATTTTTTTTCAGAAAAATTTTTGCATCAAATCCAAATTTTGTAATTGAATCGGCATAACCATAAGCAATGTATCCACCAACATTTCCCCACCTTATCAATCGATCATTAGTGTGTAAACCTATTCCACCCCTAATCATTTCATACTCATTAAACCCAATAATTTTATTCAAGTCAATACTAATTGGTCCGATTGGAATTTGCAATGTTGTTAATCCTTCAAACACTTTTAAGGTTCTGTCGAAGTGCTGCTTTTTTCCCAGACTGTCAATCACCTTGTATGTTTTCTGTTCTTTTTTATCGAGTGTATCGATGCGATGTGATTCCCAATACGCCTTATCCTTGCGCGCTGCATCGGGTTCCATCACAATAGTTTCGAAACCGAAATCTCTTTTCTTTAAATCGGTATTAAATTTCACATCGGTGATATAACTTTTTGCAACCAATTTCATCCCGATGTATTTTGTTGGATATTTTTTATAATGCAATTCGTAATTCAATTGTTCTGGAAACCATTGTTTGTTATCGAGTAATTTATATTGTTGTTGAATGGTAATGTCTACTAAACTCTTTTCATACGGACTCGCAATTACATTTTGAATTGCATAACCGTTCGTATTGATGTATAAGACTCCTTCCAATGCTTCAAAGTTTTTTCCTTTTTGCGGACGATAAGAAATAATATAAACAGAATCATTTCCCTGAAACAAAGTATCTTCTATTGTGAAAAAATATTTACTCGTACTTCCACCAGCAATTGGATTCAAGTAATCTTTTCCAAGAATCTGAAAATGATCATCGTAAAAGCTAAAAGGCTGCAAATCGCTTGCAGATGCAGAAAAAGAAGGGTCTTTAAACCCTGATACTTTTGTCGCCACAATTTTTTCATTCAAATTTTCAGGATACAAAAATTTCCGCTCCGTAACCGACTCCATCATTAAGAGATGAGAATTTTCAGAATAAATTCTCAACTTCGATTTTAAAGAATCCGTTTTTAAGGAATCGCTTTTGTCTTTCACCTCATCGGTATTGTAAACCAAATCCCAATATGTTTTACTATACGTATTGCAGACATAACTTTGAATTTTATCGGGATTGTTTTTATCTCGATTTTTACTGGCAAGTTTGATGATGCGGTGCGCAGGATTTTCACCCGGACGAATAACTACTTCCGTAAGATCAACCGTTTTCTTTTGCATTTTTACTATGATTTCTTTTTCATCACCCAAAGTATATTTATAGGATTCGTATCCAACATAAGTAAATACAATTCCAAGAATAGGTTCATTAGAAGTTAGTTTGAATTTTCCGTCTATGTCAGAGGAAGTAGTGTTCTGCATTCCAACAATACCAATATTCACAAAGGCGAGTGCTTGTTTTCCGGATGCGTCAAGGACTTTTCCTTCAATTGAATATTGAGCGGATACTGATAAAGAAATTAGAAAAAGAAAAAAGAAGATTTTTATGCGCACAAAAATGTTTTGTACGAATATAGGAGTTTGTTCTGAAAATAATTTACTCTATCCTCAAATCCTTCTTCTCCAACACCTCTTTCAAATTCGGCCTCAATCTACTTTTGTAAACAGAAAGACAATCTTCTTTTTTTCTGCCTTTGCGCAAAGCTCTTTGTTCTTCAACGGGTAAAGAAGCAATGTGAACACATTCGGGAGTACAGCATCCTTTCATTTTTTCGACACAGGCATCACACTGGATAAATAATAAATGGCAGTCGTCATTTGCACAGTTCACGTGATTATCGCATGTCGCTCCGCACTGATGACATTGCGCAATTACATCATCTGTAATTCTTTCTCCTACTCTTTCATCAAACACAAAGTTTTTTCCTATGAATTTAGATTCTAACCCTTCCGCTTTTATTTGTCGCACATAATCGATCACACCACCATGCAATTGACTTACATCTTTAAATCCATGATGTTTTAAATAAGCACTTGCTTTTTCACAACGCACACCACCTGTGCAATACATGATAATTTTTTTATCTTTTTTATCTTTCAGCTCTTCAATTACCATGGGCAACTCTTCACGAAAAGTATCAGCATCTGGTGTAATCGCTCCCACAAATTTTCCTACTTCACTTTCATAATGATTACGCATGTCCACAATAATCGTTTCCGGATTTTCCATTGCGGTATTAAATTCCTTAGCCGTTAAATGATTTCCAACATTGGTAACATCAAATGCATTGTCATCCAATCCATCGGCAACAATTTTCGGTCGTGTTTTAATAGTGAGTTTATAAAATGATTTGCCATCGTCTTCCACAGCAATTTTTAAAGGCATGTTGGAAAACATCGGATTTGCATTAAGATTGAATTTGAAAATTTCCCAATTTTCTTCGGGCACACACATTTGTGCGTTGATTCCTTCATGCGCAACATAAATACGACCTAGAATACCAATTGTATTCCATTGAAGAAATAAGCTGTCGCGAAGCTCTTGAGGATTATCAATAATTACGTAGCGGTAAAACGAAACGGTGATCCGTTTAATGGTTTCTTCCTGAATTCGTTTTTTAAGCTCCTTTTTGTTAACTCTGTTTTGCAGTAACATAGTGTCGAGGGTTTAAATCTTGGCAAAGGTAGGGTATTCTGGACACTGATTGTATGATAATTGTCATCCATAAAAAGTTTTGCCCCTCTGGGGCAACGCAATTGGGAATCTAATTTGTTTTCTAAAAAAATTTGGCCTCTCTGAGGCCTTTTAAATTTCTAATGATTATCCCATTTGTAACTGAGCCCCAAAGAGCCTGTCCCGATAAATTCGGGAGGCTTAACCTCAACAAGGCATGCTCATATTTTATTCGAAATAATTTTGATATTAAAATTAAATATTGATATTTATCCTTTCAAAACCCGAATAACAAATGCGAACGAGTGATAAAATATTAGTAATTGGTTCATCTGGACAAATAGGAACGGAGCTGGTTCAAAATCTCAGAGATATTTATGGGATAGACAATGTGGTAGCTTCCGATATGAAAGTTACGGAGCAAGCCAAAGAAGGTCCTTTTGAAGTTATAGATGTAATGAATGCTGCCGGACTTCTAGAAATTGTAAAACGTCACAACATCAATCAGGTCTATTTATTAGCAGCACTCTTATCCGCTACTGCCGAAAAAATGCCAAAATTTGCTTGGGACCTCAACATGCAAGGTTTATTCAATGTCCTTGATTTAGCAAAAGAAAAAATCATTCAAAAAGTATACTGGCCCAGCTCTATTGCAGTTTTTGGTCCGAATACTCCAAGCATAAACACTCCTCAATTTACCATTATGGAACCCAGCACGGTTTACGGAATTAGCAAACAGGCAGGGGAACGTTGGTGCGAATATTACTTTAATAAATATGGAGTGGATGTTAGAAGTTTAAGGTACCCAGGATTAATTGGATGGAAGTCGGCACCAGGTGGTGGCACAACAGATTATGCGGTTCACATTTTTCATGAAGCCTTAAAATCAGGTAGTTACGAGTGTTTTTTATCGGAAAACACTACCTTACCAATGATGTATATGCCTGATGCTATAAAGGCAACCATTGGCATTATGCAGGCTGATCCTCAGAAGGTTAAAATACGTTCCAGCTATAACTTATCGGGATTCAGTTTTTCACCTAAAGAAATTGCCCTGGAAATCCAAAAACACATCCCTAATTTCAGTATTTCTTATAAACCGGATTCCCGTCAGCAAATAGCTGACAGCTGGCCTAAAAGCATTGATTCTAATGAAGCTGGCAAGGATTGGGGATGGAAACCTGAGTACGATTTATCGGCCATGACAAGCGATATGATAGATAATTTAAAAAAATAATTTAAAAAGTGTAACTTTGGGCTCCGTGTGAGCGTAAAAATATGTAGGCTGGTGAATTTTTGTTTGTAATCGGTCGAAGGAAATTTTTAGTTGGTCTAAATTGTTGATTAAGTATAAAAGAATTGTTATAATTTTAACGTAGAATTTCAAAAGATACTCCATATACAATGAAAAAGGCTTTCTTAATATTGTTTTTTGTTGCAGGTAATATTGTTATTGCTCAGTCGTCTGTTGGAAAAGATACAACAAACTTCACGGATGCGAATGGTAAGAAACAAGGCAAGTGGATCATCCTTAATAAAGATTTACACAAAGAATGTTTTAAAGATGACCAAAAAGTAGAAGAGGGTAAATACCTCGACAGCAAAAAAACTGGTCCTTGGAAAGAATACTATTGTAACACAAATGTAAAAAGTGTTGTTACGTACGAAAACAATCGCCCGAACGGATACGCTAAAATGTATCATGAAAATGGTAAGATTAAAGAAGAAGGACTTTGGAAAAACAACCGTTGGGTTGGAGATTACAAATTATACTATGATAATGGGCAAGTCCAACAAGCTTTCAAATTCAATACTACAGGAAAGCGTGAAGGAAAACAAGAATATTTTTATGATAATGGTCAAGTGATGATTGAAGGAAACTGGTCAGAAGGAAAAGAAGCAGGCGTTCTTAAAGAATTCCATGAAAATGGTGATATTAAATCAGAAAAGAACTTTAATGGTGGAACATTGGATGTTGCATCTGTTAAAACTTTTGCTCCTAAAAAACCAATTGTAAAAGCTACACCTGAAGCTAAAAATGAATCACCTCCTGTAGTTGTTTCTAAAAACGAAACAGTGAATATTGGTAAATTCAACGGAGAAGGATATTGGAAGCTTTACAACTCTAACAAACAAGTTTCTAAAGACGGAACATTCGCTAAAAATCGTATGATTGATGGGAAAGTTTACTCTTATGATTCAGATGGTATTTTAACTAGAATTGCAGTATACAAAGGCGGAAAATACGTTGGCGATGCAGTAATGGAAGAATAAATCAGACACATATCGTAAAACCTACGAAAACTTAATATCTTTGGACTTATGAAAATCTCATAAGTCCTTTTTTTATTCCTATGCAAGACAAATTAATAATCTATAATACACTTTCTCGAACAAAAGAAAAGTTCAACCCTATCACTCCGGGAAGAGTTGGATTATACGTTTGTGGTCCAACAGTTTATAGTGATGTGCATTTAGGGAACTGCCGCACATTTATTTCATTCGATTTAATATACCGTTACTTATTGTATTTAGGCTTTAAAGTTCGTTATGTACGTAACATTACGGATGCAGGACATTTGGAAGGAGATAGAGATGAAGGCGATGATAAGTTTGCAAAAAAGGCAAAGTTGGAACAAGTGGAGCCAATGGAAATTGTACAGAAATATACTGTAGGTTTTCACGAGGTAATGCGTGAAGTGAATGCATTGCCTCCTAGCATTGAACCAACTGCAACCGGACATATCTGTGAGCAAATTGAGATGATAAAAACCATCATTGAAAAAGGATATGGGTATGTAAAAAACGGAACGGTTTATTTTGATGTAGAAAAATACAATAAGGAATTTTCTTATGGACAATTGACTAACCGCAAGTTGGAAGAGTTGCTGGAAGGCACTCGCGAGTTGAGCGGACAAGATGAGAAAAAAGGAAGATTGGATTTCGCCTTGTGGATTGCAGCTAAACCGGAAACATTAATGAAATGGCCATCCCCTTGGGGCTGGGGATTCCCGGGCTGGCACATCGAATGTTCTGCAATGAGCAGTAAATATTTAGGTGAAACGTTTGATATTCACGGAGGCGGAATGGATTTGCAAGCCACTCATCACACCAATGAAATTGCACAATCACAGGCATGCAATCACAAAGCTCCAGTAAATTATTGGATGCACACAAACATGCTTACAATGAATGGCGTTCGTATGTCTAAATCGGCAGGAAATGGTTTTACACCAGGCGAATTGTTTACTGGTGATCATCCGCTTTTGGAAAAAGGATACAGTCCAATGGCTGTTCGTTTTTTCATGATGCAGACACACTACAGAAGCACACTCGATTTTTCAAACGAAGCATTACAAGCATCCGAAAAAGGATTTGCCCGCTTGATTACTTCTATAAAACTTTTAGATACTTTAAAAACATCAGCTACTTCCACTTCAAATATTAAAGAATTGGAACAAAATTGTTTTATCGCAATGAATGATGATTTTAATTCCCCTATCTTAATTGCGAATTTATTTGAAGGATCTCGAATTGTTAATTCGGTGAACGATGAGAAGGAAACAATTACTGCAGCCGATTTAGTTTTATTAAAAAAGCTGATGCATGATTTTGCATTTGATGTGATGGGATTAAAATCCGAAAGCTCTAACTCAACAAGCGACAAAGCTTTGAAAGGAGTGATGGAAGTTATTTTAGAAATCAGAAAAGATGTAAAAGCGAAAAAAGATTTTGCTGCATCTGATAAATTGCGCGATGATTTAAATAAAATCAACATCACCATTAAAGATACAAAAGATGGTGCTACCTGGTCGATTCAAGAATAGACCCCTCCCAACCTCCCCAAATGGAGAGGAGAAAAATGAATAAAAATTATTTTTTTGAAGAAAATACTCATCATACGTTTTAGTTCTATTGGCGATATCGTTCTCACAACGCCTGTTATTCGCTGTATCAAAGAACAAAAACCTAACACAGAAATCCATTTTCTGACCAAAGCATCTTTCAAAAGTATTTTAGAAAACAACCCGCACATCACAAAAATTCACACCATTGAAAAAGATGTGAAAGAAGTGATGGAGCAGTTACAAAAAGAGAATTTTGATTTTGTGGTTGATTTGCATAACAACATTCGCTCGATTCAAACAAAAAATGGTTTGGGTAAACCCTCCTCTACTTTCAAAAAATTAAATTTTAAAAAGTGGGTGTTAGTGAATTTTAAAATAGACAAGATGCCAAAAGCTCATGTGGTAGATCGTTACATGGATACAATTGCTCAACTTGGCATTAAAAACGACAACAAAGGATTGGATTATTTTATTCCGAAAAAGGATGAAGTAAATGTTTCTTCTTTACCTCAATCGCATCAAAAGGAATATGTAGGTTTTGTTATTGGAGCAAAGCATTTTACAAAACAACTTCCAACAGAAAAAATAATTTCCATTTGTAAAAAAATAAACCATCCAATTATTTTATTAGGAGGGAAAGAAGATGTTGCAAGAGCAGAAGAAATTGAAAAAGCTGTAGGAACTATAATTTACAATGCATGTGGGAAATATAATTTAAACCAATCTGCATCAATAATAAAACAAGCAACAAAAATAATTTCACACGATACTGGCTTGATGCACATTGCTGCAGCATTTAAAAAAGAAATTATTTCTGTCTGGGGAAATACTGTTCCTGCATTTGGATTCAGCCCTTACCTACCCGACCCAAAATCAAAAATGGTGGAAGTGAAAAATCTTTCATGCAGACCTTGTTCAAAAATTGGATATGCTAAATGCCCAAAAGGTCATTTTAAATGCATGATGGAGATTGATGAGAAGGAATTTATTTAGGAACTAATAATCCCATCTGAACTGTCATCCCTTGCCGCGACACGGGATCTCTTATTTGTGGAACTGCTCTCAACTATGAGATGCGCCCTTCGACTCCGCTCATGGTGACATCACAACATACGACTACTAAGCAAACAACGCCTTCAACTCACTAGCATCACCAGGTTTCATTTTCCCTGCCAATATCAAACTCAATTGTTTTCTGCGCAAAGCACCTTCATAACGTGCTTTTTCTTCTTCCGTCTCCGGAACCAACTCTGGAACCGGTAATGGTGAACCATTTTGGTCTACCGCTACAAAAGTATAAATGGCTTCGTTAGCTTTCACTTTTACTCCAGTAACATGGTCTTCTATCCACACATCAATAAATATTTCCATAGAAGAAGTAAACGAACGGGAAACTTTTGCTTCTAACGTGACTATACTAGCGTGGTTAATTGGTATATTGAAAGAAACATTATTCACAGAAGCCGTTACAACAACTCGCTTGCAATGACGATGAGCTGAAATAGATGCAACTATGTCCATCCACTGCAACAACTGTCCTCCAAACAAATTCCCTAATGTATTGGTATCATTTGGGAGTACTATCTGAGTTTGTATGGTCAGAGATTCTTTGGATGTTTTTGCTTTCATGATAAATATTTTATGCAAAGATATGAGTATCTTTACCTTAAATTTCAAAGAATGGATAATTTATTTAAATACGCACTGGCATTGCACATCATCTTCATTGTAACATGGTTTGCAGGCTTGTTCTACATTGTTCGTTTGTTTATTTACCACACAGAAGCTGAACAAAAAACTGAACCGGAGAAATCTATCTTGCAGACTCAATACAAAATCATGCAAAAACGATTGTGGTATGGAATTACCTGGCCATCTATGATTCTGACTTTAATTTTTGGACCTTGGGTGATGAGTTATAATTTTACGTATTACATCACTTCCGCCTATTTTATTTTAAAACTTTGTTTTGTTGGAGCGCTCATCCTCTATCATATTCAATGTCACGTTATGTTCAAGCAATTACAAAACAATGTTGTAAAACATTCTTCTTTCAAATTACGATTATGGAATGAAGTAGCAACAGTACTTCTATTTGCGATTGTTTTCTTAATTGTTCTTAAAAGCAATACTGGTTTGATTTTCGGAATGCTAGGATTAATTGTTTTTTCAGGAACACTTGTTTTAGCAATTCGAATTTATAAAAAGAGTCGAGAGAAGAGTGAGGAGTCGGGAGTGGGAAGTGGGGAGAACGGAGTGGGGAGTGGGGAGAGCGGAGACGAAAGCACTAATTAATCATTCAGTAGGCAAATTAGACAATCGTGAAAAAACGCAAACTACTTAGCCAACGACATCCCTATCTTTACTTTTTAGCTGTTTGGACGAGAAGAATGGGTCGTTATTTTCAATGGTATTTTGGCGATAAAAAATATTCCGGCAAACGCGACACAAATAAACTTCCTTTCAGAATAAAAAAACACCAGTCGGTATTGCTAAAAAAACTTGGCGAAAGTGATATGCAACTCCAAATTAATAAAGCAACCAACCTTAAAATTGCCGTAAACAATATTGATGGAATTTTAATTCATCCGGGAGAAACATTTTCCTTTTGTAAACTAGTGGGCTTACCTACAAAAAGAAAAGGTTATTTGCTTGGAATGGAATTAACATTTGGAGAAGCAAGAGCAGGAATTGGTGGAGGAATATGCCAAATTTCAAATCTCATTCATTGGCTGGTCATTCATAGTTCATTAACTGTTACAGAACGGCACCATCATTCATTTGACCCATTTCCTGATGATGGCAGAGTATTGCCATTTGGAAGCGGAGCAACTGTTTTTTACAATTATTTGGATTATCAATTTAAAAATAACACAACTCATACTTTTCAAATTAATCTTTGGTTTACCGACAAATGCTTAGAAGGTGAATTAAGAATTGATTCTGAACTGGATTATGCTTACCATGTTATGGAAAAAGAGCATCAATTTTTAAAGATAGACGGACAATTCTTCCGTAAAAATGAAATCTGGCGGGACAAAATATTAAAATACAAGAGTGGGGAAATTGTAAATACAGAATTAATAACAAAAAATTTCGCGAGAGTTACTTACACTCCTGACAATTATGTTGACGACAATAAAAATCAATCTGCATATTAGTTTCTATATAACCAAGCATTCGGTCGTACTTTTCGGAGAGTATTCAATTCGTTCAAGGCATCTTTGCGAGTCAGAAAATCGCCACAACTTACAACGTACAGGCCTTTATTGTTCTGACCAATAATTGCAGCCGTCAAATTTTCTGATTGTAAAGATTTCACAAAATTAGTTGCGTTTTCTTCAATCTGGAAACAGCCTGCTACTAAATGGAATTTGTAATTTAAGTTGATTTCATTTTTCACAACAGCTGTTGTATCAGCAGCAACTAATGCTGTTACAGAAGCTACTTTTATGGTATCGTACACAATTACTTTTGCTATAGTTGTGTCATTGTTTATCAAAGGAACAACAGCAGTGGTTGTTTTTGTTTCGGGAATTTTTACTTCTTTTTTAGAAAAAGGATTGAGGTCAGAATAATTAACGTTCTTTAAAAGATCTGTCTTTAGAGGAATCCAAACCATCGCAAACAATAATGGAAGAGCAACTGCTATGGCTACATATCGTTTAACCTTGCTTTTCTTTTTCTCTGCTGGAATCGGACCTCGGTCTTTAAATTCTTTTTCGATGATACGTTTTGCAATTGCATCGCGTTTAATTGCAGGAGAGTGGAAACTGGATAATCCAAAAGCATCTAATAAAAAATTAGTAGGTGCTGGTTCAAACTGAATATTTTTTTCAACATCTAAAAAAAGTGTTCCCACTTCATCAAGCTTAACTTTCGCACCTTTTTTTAATTGGATATTTATTTCTTTCACGAAATAGTCGATATACTTCAACGCTTCGGAATAAGATTTTTTCTCAAAAGCAGCAATTTGGTTTGCTAATAAACCATCGTTGTTTTTTAGATTGATATTAAAAACAATATTTTTCGTAGGAGGAGTGAATGTATGTTGAGTAGGATGAATTTTTGCAGGCGCATAATTGGCCACAAATCCACCTAAATCGGGAACGATTACACAATTGTGGTCGTACAATAATTCACCAATATGTTTTTCTACATTCATACTTATACTTGTCATTTCGAGCAGATCCGAGAAATCTGCATAAAAAGCGAATTTACAAAAATTTAGCGAGTTTTTTGAGGTCATCCGGGGTATCTACTGCAACACTCTCAAAATCAGTAATCTCAACTTTAATTTTGTAGCCATTCTCAAGCCAGCGAAGCTGTTCGAGGGATTCGGCTAGCTCAAGTGGCGACTGTTCCAAAGCGGTTATTTCGGCCAAAACCTTGGTACGGTAGGCATAAATTCCAATGTGTTTGTAGAAGGTGTAACTTTTAAGCCACTCCTGCATTTCTTTACCGCGGATATGCGGAATCGTTTGCCGGCTAAACAAAATCGCTTCTTTGTTCACATTCAGTACTACTTTGGGAACATTCACATTAAATAACTCTTCATCAGTGCTGATTCTTTTCACCAAAGTAGCGATTTGAACATCCTCAGAAGCAAAGCAGGAAGCAACTAAATCAATCTGTTCGGGTTTAATAAAGGGTTCGTCTCCTTGAATATTGATCACCACATCGGCATCTTTACAAAAGGAATTTATCGCTTCGAAACATCTATCGGTACCACTTTGGTGTGTTTCGCTGGTCATTACCACATTGCCTCCAAAGGATTTTACATGTGAAGCAATTCGACTATCATCGGTGGCAACCACCACATCTGTAAGAACTTTAGCTTTTTTCGATTGTACATATACACGCTGAATCATCGATTTTCCACCAATATCGATCAAGGGTTTGGCAGGAAAACGGGTAGATGCATAACGTGCAGGAATAATTCCGATAATCTTCATAAAGCGAATTTACTGAATTAATTTATCTATTACACTTGAAATTAAAGAATTTCAGGCCATTTTTAGTAATTTTGCTATGTGAAAACATCTAGAGCAATAATCGTTTTTTTAGTCGCATCCTTATTTATTGGAAGTTCCTCCCAAAAGAGTATTCCAACTTGCCGTGAAATTATTAATCAGATGCTCGACAGTATTAAAAATATAAAAACTCAAGCCTGTAGTGTAAAAGCAACCGAACGAATAGGAAAACGTTTTCTCATTGCCGAGTCATATATAAAAATCAATATTTTTCCTCGTAAAATTTATTTTCATAGTCCAGAAAAAGGTGCCGAATTACTCTGGGTGGAAGGCACTAATAAAGGGAATGCGATTGTTCACAGCAAATCAATTCCCTTGATGAACTTTGATTTAGATCCTTATGGAAGTATTATCCGAAAAGATCAACACCATACTATTTTTGAACTTGGCACTTACTATATCGGCACAACTATTGCAAATACCATTTTGAAGGCTCCTAAGGATTTTGATAAGCATTTTACATATGCCGGACTGGTGACCTGGAACCACAAAGAATGCTATCAAATTATCATTAGCTACCCCGATTATAAATACATAGAATACATCACTAAAAAAGGAGAAACGGTGAGCAGTATAGCACATAAATTAAACACCAGCGACTATAAAATTCGTTACAAAAACGACCTTTCAAGCTATTTTGGCTCCATAAAACCGGGCAAGAAGCTCACCATTCCTGTTCCTTATTCAAACAAGGCCATTATGCTTATTAATAAAAAAACATCCATCCCTATCAGCATTACCGTATATGACGAAGAAGGCTTATACGAGGCTTATGAATTCACTTATATGAGAATTAATCCTTCGTTTAAATCAGATGAGTTTTTGAAGAGTTTTAAAGGCTATAATTTTTAGCGACTAGTTCGCCCTTCGCTCAGGGTGACACGGCCAAAACAACAACATTGTTAAATTAATTTAACGTTAAATTAAAAATGAGATTATCTTTGCAAACTATTTTAAAATACGAATGAGATTAAAAGCACATCATATTACTTTTTTTATTCTTCTTACGATAAGTATTTCGTTGTTGTCGTTTCGTTTTAAAAAAACTGACAAGACAGGTAACAATCGTGAGTTGATTGAAAAGATTTTTGATGCAGTTGATAATATTAAAACAATGCGCTTTAATTTACAATGCAACGAACGTATTAAAGGAAGAATGACTCATTATGAATCAACAGTAAAATTACAAATATCTCCACGCAAACTTTATTTGTCGGTTAGAGGTCCTGAAGTTTTATGGATACAGGGTCAAAACAATGGTGATGCATTAGTAAACCCAGGAGCATTTCCTTACATGAATTTAAATCTTGATCCTTATGGTTCTTTGATGCGTAAAGACCAGCACCACACTATTCATGAAATGGGATTTCAATATTTAGCAGATGTTTTAAAAGACGGAATGAAACGCGCAGGTGATAAGCTGGAAAAATATTTTGTGTTGGTAGGAGAAGAAAAATTAAACGGTAGAAATTGCTACAAACTGGCAATTTCATTCCCGGAATTTGCCTGGGGACCTTACACAGTAAAAAAAGGAGAAAATTTAACAACCATCGCCAGAAAATTAAAAGTGAGCGAATACATGGTGTTGATGAATAATCCGAAGCTCAGCTGGTACAACGATGTAAAAGAAGGACAAATCATTCAAGTCCCTAATGCCTACGGAAAGCTTACTATTTTATTAGTAGACAAAGAACTTTTATTACCCGTAAGCAATACCGTATTTGATGATCAGGGATTATTTGAAACTTACGAATACCATAATTTACAAATAAACACAACTATTCTACCGGAAGAGTTTACAAAAGAGTATAAGGATTATAATTTTTAAAGTTTCCCTTTGCACCCATTGATGGCATGGATTCCTTCGTGCCTGGCAATGTCGTCCTTATCAGAATAGAGGTACAATGAGAAGGTCATTACGATCGAAGTAAAGCAATCTCTGCGAATTATCATCAATGTGCTAATGTGCTTCCAACCAATTTCTCCCAACGCCCATTCCCACTTCCATTGGAACAGTTAACGAAGGAATTGCATTTTTCATTCTGCTTTCAATAATCGGTTTTACTATTTCCAATTCTTCTTTCAAAACATCAAAAACCAATTCATCATGCACTTGCAAAAGCATTTTTGATTTAATTCCTTTATCAATAAAATCTTTATGAATATTAATCATTGCAATCTTTAACATATCAGCAGCACTTCCTTGAATCGGAGAATTGATTGCATTTCGCTCCGCATATCCTCTTACAGTATGATTGGTTGAATTGATATCACGCAAGTATCTTCTTCTTCCCATAATCGTTTCCACATATCCTTTTTCACGTGCTTGTTCAATACTTTCATCCATATAGGATTTAATGCGTGGATATTTCTCAAAATAATTTTCAATAATTGCGGCTGCTTCTTTACGTGGAATATTCAATCTTTCGGATAATCCAAAAGCAGAAATTCCATAAATGATTCCAAAGTTTACCATCTTGGCATTCCTACGCATATCAGAGGTTACTTCTTCCAAAGAAACATTATACACTTTTGCTGCAGTTGCTTTGTGAATATCTTGCCCCGACTGAAACGCATCAATCATTCCTTGATCTCTACTCAACTCTGCAATCACTCTCAATTCTATTTGTGAATAATCGGCTGATAATAAAACATGATTTTCATCGCGTGCTACAAATGCTTTTCTGATTTCTCTTCCTCTTTCTGTACGAATAGGAATGTTTTGAAGGTTCGGATTATCAGAACTCAAACGACCGGTAACTGCTACCACTTGATTGTAAGAAGTGTGAATACGTTTTGTATTCGGGTTTACCAATTCGGGTAAGGTATCTACATAAGTATTTTTTAATTTTACCAATTCACGATAGTCTAAAATTTTTCCAACAATTTCGTGCTTCCCAATCAGTTTCGCTAATACATCTTCACCCGTTGCATACTGACCCGTTTTGGTTTTCTTAGGCTTTTCAGTAATTTGAAGCACTTCAAATAAAATTTCACCAACCTGTTTGGGTGACGAAACATTGAATGTTTTTCCTCCTAAAGTTTGAATTTCTTTCTCCACTTTCTGAATATCCTTTTCAAGTTCTCCAGAAATTTCTTTCAATGTATTTTTATCCAACGCAATCCCCTCCGCTTCCATTGCTGCCAATACAGGAATAAGTGGAATTTCAATTTCTTCAAATAGTTTTTTTGTAGCTGAAGAGTCTAACATTCCGTCAAACTTGTTTTTTAATTGAAGCGTAATATCCGCATCTTCAGAAGCGTATTCAGTAATTATTTCAACGGGCACTTCACGCATACTGATTTGTCCTTTCCCTTTTTTACCAATAAGTGTTTCAATAGAAACAGGGGAATAATTCAAATATGTTTCGGCAAGCACATTCATATTGTGTCGCATTTCCGGTTGAATCAAAAAATGTGCGACCATGGTATCAAACAATTTTCCTTTTAGATGAATATTGTATTTCTTCATCACCAAAAGATCGTATTTAATATTCTGTCCGATTAAAGTAATTTTTTTATTTTCAAAAATTGCTTTAAACTCATCTACTATTGCCTGTGTCTCTGTTTGATTTTCTGGAGTAGGAATATAATATGCCTCAGAAGCTTTAAATGCAAAAGACATGCCGACTAACTCAGCCGTATGCGCATCCAAGCCTGTTGTTTCCGTATCAAAGCAAATTTCGGATTGCTTAGCCAGTTCAGAAATCAGTTGTGCTCTTTTTTCTTTTGTATCCACCAAATGATAAGTGTGAGCAACCTCAGAAATATTTTTATAATTTTTTGGAGCTTCCGTTTCTGATTCTTCTTCCAACACTTCTGTTTCAACACTTACAGCTTCTTCTCCACCAAACATATCTATTTGATCCGGATTTGTTTTTTTAACTTTTAAGGTTGCCGTTTTTGTTTCTACAGGTGCTGAACTATTTTCACCTAATATTTGCTCTGCCAATCTTCTGAATTCAAGTTCATTGAATAAGTCTCTTAAAGCTTCTCTATTAGGCTCACCAATTGTTAATGCAACTTCATCTAACTCCACAGGAACATCACAAATAATAGTAGCAAGCCATTTTGATTGTATCGCTTTTTCTTTATTCTGTTCTACTTTTTCTTTTAATTTTCCTTTTAGCTTATCTGTATTCTCGAGTAAGTTTTCAATGGTGTCAAACTCTTTAATGAGCTTAATTGCAGTTACTTCACCAACTCCAGGGATTCCAGGAATGTTATCTACCTTATCACCCATCAATCCTAAAATATCAATCAACTGATCAACATTTTTGATGTCCCATTTTTTACAAACTTCCGGAACACCCATTATTTCAACACCATTTCCTAAACGAGCAGGTTTATATATAAAAATATTATCGGAAACCAGCTGACCATAATCTTTATCTGGAGTCATCATATACGTGGTGAATCCTTTTTTCTCAGCCATTTTAGCAAGTGTACCAATCACATCATCGGCTTCGTACCCTGGCTTTCCGATTACTGGAATATTAAACCCTTCAATTACTTTGATGATATATGGAATTGCCAAACGCAAATCATCTGGCATTTCCTCTCGATTGGCTTTGTATTCTGTAAATTCAATGTGTCTAACAGTAGGTTCTGGCGTGTCAAAAACTACTGCAATGTGAGTAGGCTTTTCTTTCTTTAAAACCTCAAGCAAGGTATTTGTAAAACCCAAAACAGCTGATGTATTTAATCCTTTTGAATTGATACGGTGATTGTTTGCAAAAGCAAAATATGCACGGTAAATAAGTGCAAAAGCATCTAGCAAAAAAAGTTTTTTATTGTTATCAGACATAGTTGTTATAAAATTAGAATCTGGTATAAAAATAACCCAAATAACTTAGTATTTGTGTAGTGTTTATAAGTATTTCCGAATAAAAAAACCCTGAGTGTTTGGCTCAGGGTTCTCTGTATAAAATAGCGTTTATTTAGTTGGATGCCGACTTATTATAAGCATTAAATAATTCAACAATATTATCATATTCGTATTTTTTATCTGCAAGCGCTTTTACAATTTCTTCGTTATCTGACATCACTTCTTCCACTTGCTTTTTAAATTTTCCTGATTTTATTTTCACAAATTCCCCTGCCTCTTTCTCCATGTAATAATCCGATTTCACTTTGATATCGTTCATTTGCAAGACTTCAATTTGAGATTCATAAAGGTTCACTGTGCCTTTCGACAAACGTTTTACAAAAACCTGATCCCCTCCCACGTTGCGGGAAACAAATACGACTCCATCCACACAATACTCTTTAATTTTTGTTGGATTAAAGGTTTTAATCTCACCACCATCTTTTTTGCGGTATGCCGCTTTTGCAAAATTATCAAAGTCGCGTTTCGGGTTCTTTTTAAGTTCACCTTTTAGAGTGTCACCAGTAAGCATAATCACATAGCCCGGGAAATACTTAGCTTGGGCAAATGTATTTTTGTTAAAAGCTATTACTATAGCCACCACAACTATAGAGATAGAGAAAATTCTGCTTGTTTTCATAAAAATAAATTGAATAATTAATTATCCTGTTTTTTAGCATCGGCAAAATAAGAAGAAATTCAATATAACTAGACTGCCTGGTTAAAACTTTGGTTTATTGTTAACAACTTATTTGAGTTCAAACAGAGCCCTGAACAAGGATTTATTGAATTTTAGGTTAAATTCTCAAGAAAATTGATGGTTTCGCTTGATATGAAAGCAATTTTGTAAATTTGACAAAAATTCAGCACTTGTATTCTTATCGCTTCTTACTTCTTCTGTGTTTTACTACAATCATTCTTGGTTGTAATAAATGTTCTAAAGACAAACCAACTGAAATTGTTCTTGTTGAAAAACCTGAAATGATTAATGTAGAAGTTGCTAAACTCATTACAAAAAATTTAGCCGATGTGGATACATCTACAATCCTCATAATAGAAAACGACAGTCTTTTTGCAACTCGTTTTGTTTCCGACTTTTATACACAAAGAAAATTTGCTGTTACATTTACGGATAAAGGCATTTTAACAAAACAAGGCGATACTCTTTTAAATATTATTACAAATGCAACTGTGTATGGATTAATTCCTGAAGATTATCATGCTGCTAAAATAGCTGAACTTTTAAAAACGGCTCAAGATAGTGCAACACAAAAATTTGATGCTGTTAAACTGTCTAGTGCTGACTTATTATTGACCGATGCATTTTTCACAATGGCGGTTCACATCAATAAAGGCCGATTGAATGCTGATAGTTTAACCCTTGAATGGAAAGCAAATCAACTCGACACCAATATCGTTGATATATTAAATGTTGTACTTCCAAAAAACACCATTCGTGCTGCAATCGACTCACTTGAACCACAAAACAAATATTATAAGGGGCTTAAACTTGCTTTGAAAAATTTTCAATATGAATTTAAAGATTTGGATTGGGATAGTATTGCCGATAGAAATTCAGATTCAACAACATTCCTCGCTCGTGTTAAAGAGCGATTGATACTTAGCCACGATTACGTTGATGATTTTTCAGGATCCGATTCTATCAGATTGTATAAAGCTGCAAAAAATAAACAAAGTTTTATACTCACAGAAGCTCTTAAGGATTCTATCAAGTTAATGAAGGCAATCAAAAATTTTCAGTGTGAGAACAACCTGACGGAAGATGGCAAAATTGGCAAACTGACTTTCAAAGCAATGCAAAGAACAAAGCAAGATTATATCAATCAGATTGCTTTAAATATGGAGCGTTGGCGCTGGTCACAAGTCCCTAAAGAGAAACAATACGTTTGGGTTAACCTTCCTAAATACGAAATGCGTGTGATTGAAAAAGACACATTGGTAATGAAATCAAGAGTTATTATAGGAGATCCTAAACATCAAACACCATTACTAAAAAGCACTATCCGTTACTTTTTAATTTATCCTTATTGGACTGTACCATTCAGCATTGCTACCAAAGAAATTTTGCCAATCTTAAAGCGCGACACTTCTTATTTAAGGAGAAAGAATTTCGAAGTGCTTGATGGAAACAATCTGGTTGTAGATGCGTCAAAAATAAATTGGAAAAAATACAGTAAAACCTATTTTCCATGGCGTTTGCGACAAAACATCGGAGAAGACAATTCACTTGGTATTTTAAAATTTAATTTCGAAAACAAATATGGTGTATACATGCACGACACCGACAGCAGGAGATTATTCAACAGAGAAATGCGTGCAATGAGTCATGGTTGTTGCCGTTTAGAGAAATTTATGGATTTTGCCACATTTCTTATTCGTGATGACAGTGTGAAATACCCTGTTGATTCATTATATGCAGATACTGCAAAAGCTACTCAAAAATATGTCTACATAAAAAAGCCCATTGCATTATACTTCACTTACTTTACTGCAGAGACAGATGACTACTGCGAATTAAAATTCTTTATTGATGTTTATAAAAGAGATGAGAAAATGATGAAAGCGTTGAGAAGAGGGAGAAAGAAAAATAGTGCACCATCTAAAAAAATGCAAGAGCAAGAGATTAAAAAAGAATAATTAATCTTTATTGGGTTTCGAGCAAACCCTGAAAGGGTTAAAAACGAATAACAAAAAAAGGCGCAAAATTCCCTACAACCCTGAAAGGGTTGAATATTCCTCTAACAAAACTTACAACAAATACTTCTCTTCAAAAACTACATTTTGCTCTTGCAGCAACTTCACATACTCTTCATGAAACGTGGCTTTTCTATGATGTTCTTCTTGATTTTTAACATAGTCAATTAGAACATCTTTTTGCTTTGTTGAATAAGTAAATGCTCCATAGCCTTCCTGCCAACTAATAAAATTTGGAAAAAGTTTTGTGTCTTTTATAAATTGTGATGATGACACTTTTATATCTTTTACTACATCCGAAAGAGCAATAGTTGGGTGAATATGAGTAACAATATGAATATGGTCTTCAACGCCATTTATTACATAAGGATGGCATTTCTTGTTTTCCAAAACACCCCAAATGTATTTGTATAATTGATCTCGATTTTCTTTAAGCATAACCATTTTACGATGCTTTGTGCTAAAGACAATTTGATAAAGAATCTGTGTGTACGTGCTCATAATTATTCATATTCAACCCTTTCAGGGTTGATGGATTTTATTTTTTACTTTTTTTGTTATTCATATTCAACCCTTTCAGGGTTGCTCTGATTGCGTTCATGGTTCTTCTTATTTGATTTTAATTCATTATTCATATTCAACCCTTTCAGGGTTGCTCTGATTGCGTTCATGGTTCTTCTTATTTGATTTTAACCATTTCGGGATTGATGGATTTCATTTTTTACTTTTTTTATTCATATTCAACCCTTTCAGGGTTGCTCTGATTGCGTTCATGGTTCTTCTTATTTGATTTTAACCATTTCGGGATTGTTGGATTGATTTCATTCTTGATTTTTCTGCTCACATTCAACTCTTATAGGTATAAAAACATTTTCTACTCATCAACCCTGAAAGGATTGAATATGAATAACTGAATGTGAAGCTTTCAGAGAAAGAATCAGCAGAACAGCAACCCTGAAGGGGTTGAACTACTTATCTTCTAATACAGAAACTTATTATAAGGATATCTCTTTTGATGTAAATCCTTCACTCTATCGTAAAGAATTTTTTTGAACTCATCAATGTTTTGTTTTTCAACTGCTGAAATAAATAAACATTCCGAATTTAATTTCCCCATCCAAGTTTTTCTCAAATCATCAAGGCTCAAATTCTTTTTTGTACTCTCCGTTAAATCATCGGCTTCTTTTTGTTCAAAAACAAAAGCATCTATTTTGTTAAACACCAACAAAACGGGCTTGTCTCCAGCACCAATATCTGTAAGTGTTTGGTTCACCACATTCAATTGATCTTCAAAACCAGAATGAGAAATATCTACCACATGAATTAAAATATCTGCTTCACGCACTTCATCCAAAGTAGATTTAAATGATTCAACCAAAGTAGTTGGTAATTTTCGGATAAACCCTACCGTATCTGATAATAAAAAAGGGATATTTTCAATCACCACTTTTCTTACAGTTGTATCTAAGGTTGCAAACAATTTATTTTCTGCAAAAACTTCGCTTTTACTCAACATATTCATGATGGTTGATTTACCAACGTTGGTATAACCTACCAATGCAACACGAATCATTTCTCCACGATTTTTACGTTGCGTTTCCATTTGACGATCGATCACTTTCAAACGTTCTTTCAACAACGCAATTCTATCTCGCACAATCCGTCTGTCGGTTTCAATCTCTGTTTCTCCTGCTCCTTTCATACCAATACCACCTTTGATACGATCCAAGTGATCCCACATTTTTGTTAATCGCGGTAATAAATAAATAGATTGTGCTAATTCAACTTGCGTTTTCGCGTGCGCTGTTCTTGCTCGAGATGCAAAAATGTCTAGAATTAATCGTGTACGATCAACAACTTTTACTTTGATTTCCTTTTCTGTATTTACTTCTTTTTCAAGATTTCTTTGTTGTGCAGGAGAGAGTTCATCATCAAAAATAACAATGTCGACAGCATTTTGTGCAACGAAATCTTTGACATCATTTAATTTTCCAGCACCAATAAACGTTCTGGAATCAGGATGTTCCAACCGTTGCGTATATCTTTTTAAAACCTTTGCTCCAGCAGTATCTGCCAAAAATTCGAGTTCATCCAAATATTCTTTCGCAGTTTCTTCATTCTGACTTCTATTTATCAAGCCAACTAAAACGGCTGTTTCCTGCTTCTTCCCTGTATCGTACATTCTTTATAAATTATGAAACATTCAGAAAATTACTTTTTTAATGTTTCAGTGTATTCTGCAACAGCTTTAATTTGTTCTTCATTCAACATACCAGAAAACGGAGTCATTGCATTTTTTCCGTTTTTAATAATTTCGATACGTGCATTCAAATCCATAGTAGAAATGGATAAATCTTTTGCTCCCAATAAATTTAATTTTCCATCTTCACCGTGACATTTTGCACAACTTGCAGTATAAAGTTCTTGTCCGTTTACATCACTTTCAGTAATCGTTTCCATACTTTTCGATTTCTGTTTTTTGCTCATTTCAGCCAAACCATATGCTCCAATAAGTAATACTAATGAGCCAACAGCTAATAGTTTGTTTTTCTTTTTAAATCCGATTACTGCTAATGGAATTGAAAGCAATACAGCTGCAATTTTAATAATCAGCAACGATTTAATTTCAGGAAGTTGAATCATCATATAAATTCCTGTACCTAAGAACAGAAAACTAATAATCATTTCAGGCACTTTAAATCCTTTCGAAAATTTAGCGAGTGCCTCCTCTTTATTCATCAACAACAATATTGTTTTGATTAAATAAATGGTTAAAAATAAAATAACCGTTAATAAGTGTGTGTGGCGAATTCCTGTTTCCATTTTGCTATATATTTATCAGCCCAAAAGTACTAAAAATCTACTGATTTTACTGCTCATACATTTTTAAAGAAAAATCGGTTTAAAATGTTATTTTTGTTTAGAACAATACAGCTATGAAGAAAATTATTTTAATCTTTTTTGCAATTTCATTAACCCTAGTTGCAAACGCACAAGAAACATTTCCTGTAAACGGATCAGCCAATAAAAATCATACAGTTTATGCATTTATTAATGCAAGAATTGTAGTGGATGCCAATGAAATCATTGAAAATGGTACAATGGTGGTAAAAGATGGAACAATCCAATTGGTAGGAACAAAAATTAACATTCCGCAAGGCGCAGTGATTTATGACTTGAAAGGTAAATCAATTTATCCTGGATTAATTGATGCTTATTCATCTTACGGAATGCCTGAAACCAAAAAATCGTTTGGCGGATCTTATCCACAAACCGAAAGCAATACAAAGGGAGCTTACGGATGGAATCAAGCCATAAAACCAGAAATTGACGCCATAAAAATTTTCACAAAAGATACTAAATCTGCTGAAGAATATAGAAGACTAGGATTCGGAGCCGTATTTGCATTTCAAAAAGATGGAATTGTAAGAGGTTCGGGGGCAGTGGTTACATTAGGAGAAAATCGCGAAAACGAACTAGTAATTAGCGAAAAGGCGGCAGCGGTTTATTCATTCGACAAAGGAACATCAAGTCAAGATTATCCCTCTTCTTTAATGGGTTGTATGGCCTTGTTACGCCAAACTTATATAGATGCTAGTTGGTATAAATCAGATAAAACAAAAAAGGAAGTAAACATTTCTTTGGATGCATTTAATTCTTTGCAATCATTGCCTCAGATATTTGAAACAAACGATAAGTTAAATGCTTTACGAGCTGATAAAATCGGAGACGAGTTTAAAACAAACTACATTATCAAAGGATGTGGAAATGAGTACCAACGTTTAGATGATATTAAAGCGAGTAACTGCAAATTTATTTTGCCTATCAATTTTCCAATGGCTTATGATGTAGAAGATGCTTACGATGCAAATTATGTTTCGTTAGCAGAATTGAAACACTGGGAAATGGCTCCGGCAAATCTTACAGCATTTGAAAAATATTTTATTCCCTTTGCTATTACCACTTCTGATTTAAAAGATAAAAAAGATTTCTGGAAAAATTTACGCAAAGCGATTTCTTATGGATTGTCAGAAAAACAAGCATTAAAATCACTTACTTCTATTCCTGCTGAAATGCTGAACATTGGCGACAAACTAGGAAAACTAAAAAGTGGAATGTGGGCAAACTTCATCATTACTTCAGGTAATTTATTCGATGAAAAAACAATCATTTATGAAAATTGGATTCAAGGAAATGCATATAAAATAACAGATTATAACAGCATTGACGTAAGAGGAACTTATGAATTTTCATATGGTAATAGCTTGAATCATCAATTAAAAATAGAAGGTGATTTGGATAAATTAAAAGCAACAATGCATACCGACACGGTGAAAACTCCTGTAAATATTGTTGTTTCTGGATACTCCATTTCTTTAAGTTTTTCTACAAAAGACACAACAGGCTCCATTCGTTTAAGCGGAAATATCACTTCTGATCCCATGAAATTTAATGGAACGGGGCAAACATCTGATGGAGGATGGATAAATTGGAATGCGAACTACAAAGAAGCATTTGTGCCGAACGTAAAAAATGATACCACCAAAAAAACAGCAATGAAATATGGGAAAGTCATTTATCCATTCTGTGCTTATGGTAAAGGTGATGACAGAACTGATTTCGAAAAAATAGTTTCAGATATAAAAACACGTTACGATGCTGTATTGATTAAGCATGTTACGGTATGGACAAATGAAGCAGAAGGTGTTTTAAAAAATCAAGATGTTTATATTACAGAAGGCAGAATTGTACGGATTGCAGATGATATTGGCGCTCCGAAATTAGCATTTGCAAAGGTGATTGATGGAACTGGGAAACATTTAACAGCGGGTATCATTGACGAACATTCACACATTGCTTTAAGTAGCGTAAATGAAGGAACACAGGCATCCAGCGCGGAAGTACGAATGGGTGATGTGATCAATTCGGAAGACATCAATATTTATCGTCAGTTATCTGGCGGAGTAACTACTTCTCAATTATTACATGGTTCTGCAAATCCAATAGGTGGCCAATCAGCTATTATAAAATTACGTTGGGGAAAATCTCCTGAAGAAATGAAATTTGCAAAAGCAGATGGCTTCATCAAATTTGCATTGGGAGAAAATGTAAAACAAAGTAATTGGGGTGATGTAAACACCACTCGTTTTCCACAATCAAGAATGGGTGTTGAGCAAGTTTATTACGATGCATTTACGCGTGCTAAAGAATATGATGCAAAACAAAAAACTTTTGGAGCATTGTCTGAAAAAGCAAAAGCAACTACTACTCCCATCAGAAGAGATTTAGAATTGGAAGCAGTGGCTGAAATCTTAAACAAAAAACGATTCATCACTTGTCACTCTTATGTACAATCAGAAATAAACATGTTAATGCATGTAGGCGATTCACTGGGATTCATTGTAAATACGTTCACGCATATTTTGGAAGGATATAAAGTAGCCGATAAAATGAAAGCACATGGTGCGGGTGCTTCCTCGTTCAGCGATTGGTGGGCTTACAAAATGGAAGTAAAAGATGCTATTCCGTATAATGCAGCCATATTAACTAAAATGGGAATCATAACAGCTATCAATTCTGATGATGCAGAAATGGGAAGAAGATTAAATCAGGAAGCTGCTAAATCAATTAAATATGGTGGATTAACAGAAGAAGAAGCATTAAAACTTGTCACATTAAATCCTGCAAAATTATTACACATCGACAATAAGGTTGGAAGTATTAAAGTAGGGAAAGATGCCGATTTGGTATTATGGTCCGACAATCCATTATCGGTATATGCTAAAGTTGAAAAGACAATCATTGACGGACAAATATATTATGACAGTGAAGAAGATGCAAAAATAAGAATTGAAATGCAGAAAGAACGTGCTCGTATTATTCAAAAAATGTTGGAAGAGAAAAAAGGTGGCGCGCCAACGCAAAAACCAATCCTAAAAAAACGACAGTTGTTTGAGTGCGATAGTATGCAGGAGGATTATCTTGAGATCCAAGAATGAGAATAGCATAGGAACGCAGATTTATTAAGATTTTTATGATTAGTTAAGATAAAAAAAGAAATTTATGATTGGAGATAATTTCAAGCATTCTGACATTACAAAGAAAATATTAAAAGCTTATTACAATGTATATAACACTTTAGGATATGGCTTTTTATAAAAAGTTTATGAAAATGCGATATTAATTGAGTTAAAAAAAATGGGACTATTTTGTGAAAGACAAAAGCCAATTGACGTGTATTATGATAAAATATGTATTGGCAGTTATTTCGCAGACATTATTGTAGAAAACAAAGTTATTATAGAGCTGAAAGCTTGTGAATATTTAATTGAAGAGCACGAAGTTCAACTAGTTAATTATTTAAAAGCAACCGAAATTGAAGTTGGGTTGCTATTAAATTTTGGAAAAGAGGTAGAATACAAAAGAAAAGTATTATCAAACGACTTTAAAAAAAACATAACACTAGAAAACATAAAAATATCATAAGACGCATAGCTATCTTTTTTTATCATAAAAATCTTAATATATCTGCGTTCCTATCAACACCAGCAAACATGAGAAAACTAATTTTATTCGCATTTCTAACCCTGTCAATCATCTCATTCGCACAAAAAAGTGTGTTAATCATGAATGGCACTGTTCACATCGGCAACGATAGTGTTATTCAAAATTCCATCATTGGAATAAAAGGTGGAAAAATTGTTTTAGTAGCGGCCGCTACAACTGCAAAGTATGATAAAGCTTCTTATGATGAAGTAATTGATGCTACAGGGAAACACGTCTATCCAGGTTTCATCGCTCCGAATTCAACTTTGGGTTTAACCGAAATTGAATCGGTACGTGCAACAAATGATTTTAAAGAAACTGGTAGCACTTTACCAAATGTTCGCTCACTCATTGCTTACAATACTGATTCTAAAATTATTCCAACTGTTAGAAGCAATGGTATATTATTGGCTCAAATCACTCCGCGTGGAGGATTGGTTTCCGGAACATCCAGTGTTGTTGTATTAGATGGTTGGAATTGGGAAGATGCCGCTTATAAAACAGATGACGGAATTCACATCAATTGGCCAACTATTCAAAGTAGAAAATTTTTAGATGAAGACAATCTTTTTCCTGGTCCGTTTGAAAAAAACAAAGAATACATTAAACAAACAGAAATTCTGAAAAAATTATTTGCTGATGCAAAAGCCTATAACGAAACGGAAGTAAAAGAAGAAGCAAACCTTCGCTTCGAAGCAATGAAAGGACTTTTTAATGGCACTCAAACTTTATTCATCCATAGTAATACTGTTAAAGAAATGGTAGAGGCCATTAATTTTACTGTACAAAACAAAATAACAAAGGTTTCAATTGTTGGAGGAAAAGAAAGTTGGATGATTACAGATTTATTAAAACAGAATAACATTTCAGTTGTGATTGCTAGAGTTCACGACTTACCAACTTATCCGGAAGACGATGTAGATTTACCTTATAAACTTCCTTATTTATTACAAAAAGCCGGAATTCTTTTTTGTCTGAATAACGAAGGAGAAATGGAAGCAATGGGTGCAAGAAATTTACCTTTTTTAGCTGGAACTGCAAGCGCTTACGGACTAACAAAAGAACAAGCATTAAGATCGATTACATTAAATACAGCAAAAATATTGGGCATCGACAAAACAGTTGGAAGCATTGAGCAAGGAAAAGATGCTACCATTTTTATTTCTACCGGAGATGCATTGGACATGAGAGGTAACAATGTTGAGCGAGCTTTCGTAAAAGGAAATACTATTGATCTCAATAACGACCAAAAAGCACTTTACGAAAAGTATAAAACGAAGTACGGGATAAAATAGATGTGCTGATTTATTGATTTGCTGATATGCAGATTGAAAAACAAAACAATGAAAAAAATTATATCCATATTATTAATAATAGTGTTTTTTAC
>Ga0163149_10001206_pt1 | contig 33571 bp, 26 predicted proteins | sample OliLakLV19MP5G1_FD_148604 | JGI IMG/M metagenome (GOLD analysis project Ga0163149, IMG submission 148604) | Freshwater microbial mat bacterial communities from Lake Vanda, McMurdo Dry Valleys, Antarctica - Oligotrophic Lake LV.19.MP5.G1 | ecosystem: Environmental > Aquatic > Freshwater > Lake >... | reverse complement strand
TCCGGCTTTAGAAGCCCAATTTTGGCTCAAAAAACAGCCACAGATCAAAAAAGATTAACTGGCTCCACGTCTGGTAGTCAGGGCAAAGTTATTCCCTCGCGTGATGTCTTCAACGAATTATTCGGGCGCTCCGCAGGTACTAGATGCCATCGTACTAAATTCAAAGATAAACGCCTGGAAAGCGCAGCCAGACTCTTTCGAGTCTGACTGCGACAATCCAGGGTCTATCAGCCTAAAGACGGGTGTCGGCTAAGGCTGCTTGCAGACGCAGTCGGTTAGGACTGAGGCTCCGCAGGCGCCGTCGGGGGGACGACAGCGTCGGCAGCGGTGCTGGCCTGGTCGGCGTCGTTGAGCGCGGCGGAGGCGGCGGTCAGCGCGTCTTCGGGGGAGAGGCGGGTTTTGCGCAGCTCGGCGTCGAGGGCTTTTTGCGCTTCGCTGAGGCCGGCGGCGAGGTCGGTGACCGAGGTGCGGAGCTGCTCGAGAGCGGCTGCGCGTTCGGCGACGACGGCGTCGAGGGGGTCGGTGACTTCGGCAGAGAGGCTGTGCGCCTTGATGCCGGCGACGTGACCTTTGAGGTCTTTGAGCTTGGCGGCGTCGGTGCGCAGGGTTTCGGAGGCGGCGCGCAGGGCGGCTTGCTTCGCGTGCACGGAGCCGGTCAATTCCTCACGCAGGCGGCGGTCCGCTTCGGTGAGGTTGGTCAGCCCCTGGAGCGCTTCCACCTGGCGGAAGAGTTCCGTCATCGTGGCGGAGGAGCCAGCAGGCGCGGCAGCTTTCTGCCCGCGAGGTTTGACGTCCACTTGGATGATGCCCTCGTAGCCCGTTTCGCTCGAGCCCACGGCGTCGTAACCGAGCAGTTCAAGAGCGATGACGAACTTGTGTTCGTCGAAGCAGATGCCGGGCGTGGCACCGACCGTGAAATTGACGCAATCGATCATGGCGTCGGTAAGTTTAGCGACCTGAGCAGCGTGAAGACCGGCAATGAAGATGGAGTTTCCCATAAAGATGTGTTCTGTTTTTGTGTCTGCGAGCGCTCGCCCGGCAGGATTGCCGGACGAGACGCGATTTTGTGTTTGAGCGGGTGAGACTAGTGCGTGGAATCGGGTTCAGCAGGAGGAGCCGTCAGTTCGGCGGCTTCGCTGAGCGCGGTTTCGGCGGCGGCAAGTGCGGCTTCCGGAGAGAGCTGCGGCTTGTTCACCAGAGCACCAAGGGCGGTGCGGCGGCCGTCGAGGGTGCCGGCCAGATCGCCGACTTGGTCCTTTTTAACGACGACTGCACTGGCGCGATCGGCGACCAGCTTGTCCAAGGTCGCGGCCACATCGCCGGGCAGATTGTGCCCTTTGAGTGCGGTCACGTGCGCGGTCACGCCGTTCCAATCGAGCGTGCCGGTTTTCAGGTCGTCAGCGGCAGAACGCAGCGCCGATTCGGCCGCCGATGTGGCAGCGACGAGTTCGGAGATTTGCTTGCGTTCGGAGTCGGGGCGAACAGTCCACTGCTGGAGCTTGGTCACCTGGTCGAGCAGGCGGCTCAGCAATTCGGCATCGCCATCACGGGCGATGGCACGAGTCCGAGGGGCGGGAGTCGCTTTCGGCCGAGGGCAGACGGCAGGAGCCGGGGCTTTCGGCACGGCATTGCGGCTAGCCGGGCGCGGGGCGGGCGCCGAAGCCGCACCATCTCCACGCCAGCGCTCAAGGCGCACCGCGAGGATGTTGCGGATCAGGTTGAAGGTGCGGTACAGCGAGCCGCGAAACTCATTGTCTTGAGCGCAGGCGCAGCCGGTCGCGATCAGCAGCAGCGAGGCGATCGTCGAGAGCGTCAGCACATAGCCGAGCAGGGGACTGATGAGGAACAGCAAGGCACAGCCGATGCCGATGGTGGTCCAGGAGGCCACTTTGCTGGTGCGGAAGGTTCTCGGCACGTTGCGCAGAGTGGATTTGAAATCCTTGCCGTCTTTCTCGGCAAACCAGAGGACTTCGGAGACCAGGGCGAAGAGACAGATGCAGGCAAAGCCGAGCACCGGTCCAAGCACAAAGAACAGGAAGAGGGATGTGATCATGAATTTTCGATTTTTCGTTTCTGACGACTGACACCGGTGGCGGTGCCAGACAAACGTACCAGGACTGACACCGGCAGTGGTGACAATCGTCCCGGCGTATAACTGACCGAAGCCAGTCACAGAGTTGGCGGTGGCGCTCGAGAGCGCGTCGACTGGTACATATTGGGCTGTCAGACAGACCCGGGCGGCGGCTGGTTAGTTGCCTTTGACGGGCATGACGAGGAGGATCGTCTGACCGTTGCTGATTTCGGAACCGAGTTCCGCAGCCTGGTTGTTGACGCGGATTTCGAAGCCGGCCGGATCGACCTGGGCGGCGACGAGCGCATCTTTGACGGTGGCGGGGGCGGCGACTTTGATGCCGGTTTTGATGGCGCCGGGAAGTTTACCAACAGTGACAGTGATTTCGGAAGGAGTGCTCATGATGTTTTGGAATGCCCGAAATTCGGGACTTGCTGAAGTTTTTGCTGATCGAGTCAGCGAGATTTTGACCTCTGGAAAATCCATCAGTCGTTTAGAACTGAACGATAGATCGGCTAATCATCCCGTTGCCGAGCGATCAGTTTAATACTACCGTTCAGATAAGCCTCAAAAGCAATGCGCTAATCGTCGAAGCGACGGGTCAGGATGAGCGGCTTGCGCATGCCGAACAGGATTTCGTGATCCAGCTCGTCGTCATCTTTTCCCTGGTCGATCGCAAACCAGCGCATGAACTGCCAGACGGCAAGCTCGGCGAGATATCCGGCGGTCGGACCGACGGAGATCGACGTGCCACAGGCCGAAACCTGCGCCACATCGTCGCTGCAGAGCGTGCCTTCCCAACTGTCAGCTTCCGTGCGCTTGCACGGATTGATCGTATAGACGCGCCCCGTGTCGGGTCCCATGCGCGTCTCGATCATCACCTTGGTGCGCTGTTTGTACTTGACGCCATTGGTCCAGATTTCCTTGCGGGAGGACATGGTGTCGGTGAGCAGGAAGACGACGTGCCCGAGTTCTTGCGTGCCGTCCACTTTTTCGTTGTGAACGGTGAGCGCGGTGCCGGTTTGGCGGCGCACCAGCTCAGCCAGGGCGTCGATTTTCGGCTTGCCGATGTCGTCGTTTCCAAACGCCTGGTTGGCGATGTTGTGGGGCTCGACGACGTCGAAGTCCCAGATGTGGATGTTTTCCACCCCGAGCTTAGCCAGGCTGAGGACGACTTTGGAGCCGGTGGCACCAGCGCCGATTACGTCCACGCGCCGAGCTCCGAAGGCGTGCGGGTTAAATTCCGATTGGTGTCGAATGCAATCAATCATGTTCGTTCAGTTAAATTTCGAATCTTAATTGCCTTTGTCCTTATTTCGCAAACCAGTCGGCGAGAAACCGACCGAGCTGGACCAGGACGGATTCCGGTTCGTTGCGGCGCGAGTAAATGTCGTCCCGACTTTGCGGCGGTTCGAAGTGCGTCGGCGCCACGGTGCGAGATTCCTCTCGACGAATTTCACAGCAACGCCAGCAGCTGCACCCGTATTTCGCAACGCGGCTGGTTGGCGGACATTGCGTCAGTGCACGAAGGCTCGGTTTGGGCGCGCCACCGTATCCGGTGCCACCAGAGAAATCGCCGGTAGTTCCAGGACCGCTGGCTTCGCCATCGAGGATGCCTTCGTTGATGCCACTACCGACGACGGTGTTGCCATTTTCTTCACCGCCGCCGAAGAAGCGAAACGTGCTAAAGCGCGGCTTCACCTTGGAGCGGAATTCGACTTCGACAGTGCGGCGCAGCTCGGCCGTGATGTCGGGCGTGTAGCGCCGGTCCCGAGGCGGACGCGTGAAGACACGCTTGAGCCAAGGTTTCGGTTTTTCTTCGCCTTCGGCTTTGTCACCCGAAGCAGCCGCGATTCCGCCGGCAACGCCAGCTCCATCACCTGAGGTCGCCACCGCATTCGGTGCAGCGCCGGCGCCGCTGGCATCGACTGCCGTCGCATTCAGTGCCGCACTGGTACTGGTTTCGCCCACCGCAGACAGCGAGTCTGGAGCAGCATCGGCGCTGGTTTCGCCAGTCGCAGACAGCGCGTCTGGAGCAGCATTAGCGCTGGTTTCGCCATTTGCAGACAGCGCGCCAGGAGCAGCATTGGCGCTGGTTGCGCGCAACGCAGCGAGTGCGTCGGGAGCATTGGCGCCGGTTTCGCCCACCGCACTTCGGTCCGCACTGACACCGTCGGACGCTGGCAGCGCCAACTGCCGGATCGGCTCGGGTGTTTTGGAACGATCCGCCAGCGAGTCCGGCGTCCAACCCAGCGAGAGGTGACTCTCGACTGGCCCGGATGCCACCACTTCCACGAGCGGAAGCGGCTCGGGCTGCGGCGTAGACGCAGTCGGTGCATCCACTTCCCAGGCCACGTCGTCGAGCCGCAGACCTTCCTCGTAGAGGAAAAGACTGAACTGAGCGCGACCCATTTTGTTGAAGATGCCGCGAATCGCCCAGGGATAACCGCTATCCTGGAAGCAGAAGGTGCTGGCGCCAATCCGGCTGCCGAAGCGATTCTTGATCATCGTGTTCTCGTCAGTGCCCGACGCGAAAGTCTGCATGCGCACATGGCTGTGACCCCAGAAGCGCATGTTGTTCCAATCCGTGATGCCGTCCTCGCCCCGTCCGAGCAGTTCCATGCTCAGTTCCTGCAAACCTTCCGTCGAGATTTCGGTTTCCGTTCCCGAGACCTGTTGCTTGAAGAGCATCACCTTCTCGATGCGGAAGTCGCCGTCCTCCAGTCGAACAGCGGTGCCGAGCCAGCCGACCTCCTGGTCGCCGAGTTCGACGTAGAGCGCCATCAGAGTGTAGGCTTCTCGCGAGAGGATGATTTTAGGCACTTTCGTCATGCCGCGACCAGGAAGGAAGCGGGTTTCGGTGCTGAAGCCGTGAGGCGTAAAAGATGGTTCGTCAGAGTTAAACATAAGGATAAATGCTAATTTTCGGCTTTAGGCCACTTACTGATATGCGCCCCGGTTGGGTCATTGACGTCCACCTGTTCGATGAATTCAATGGCCAACTGAGCGACGGTTGTGAATTGTGCGTTAGCGATCAGCTCGGCGAAACTTTCTTTGATCTCGCTCATGAACGCCCGCCCGCTGCGGAGAACTTGGGGCGCTTGCTGATTTTTGACGCAACCGTCTATGGTGGCATCCAGATTGACCCAGCGAATGCTGTCGCCTTGTCCATCCATCTGAATGCTGATTTTGAAACGACCGATTTCGTGCCGATCGCTTGTACCCGGAAGCGTGACGAACAGCGTCTCGGTCGTGATCCGAATCACGCGCGGATCGATCCTGACCTCTTTCACTTTCGGCAACTTCGTCAGCGCTTCGAATTCGCGAGCGAACTCGGCGCTGTCGCAGAGACTCAGCCCCCTGGCGCGCCGAGCCGCAATCGCTTTGACGCGCAACAGCTGTACGAGTTTTGCTTCCTGCATCTCGAGAGCCTTACGCTGCTCGATCAACGCGTTGCGCGCCGACACGACAACTTCGTCCATACGACTGGCGCAGGCGAGCATGTACTTGCGACGGTGCTCGATCTGGCTGTCGTTGTAGACAATCTCACCAGGAGCGGCCGTGGAAGCGGCAGGCGGAGAGCCCAGAGGCCACGACACGATGTGCTTACCGGCCGGGTCTCCCAGATTCACACTCTCGACAAACTCGATTGCATACGCCGCGGCAATCGCCCACTGCTGTGCAGTGAACAGTGTGTCGAACGTAGTGACAGTGTTGCCGAGACAGGCGGTGCCGTTCTCCCAGATGTGCGGAGCGTGCTGTCCCGGTCTGTAGCCGTTGATTGTTCTGGTCAGGTTCTTCCAACGCGGCGAACGCTCTTTGGGGTTGAGCGAAATCTGAAACGCACCGATTTCATGCCATTGACTCAGTCCATCGCGAGCGTAGAGCTTCTCGGTGAACACGCGAATCTCGCCGTTTTCGACCCGCACATCAGAGACTTTCGGCACCCGGAGCAGGTTGTCGTACTCGACACCGAAACGTTCGAGCGTCAGCGACTCGTGCTTCAGAAGCCTCTGTTCTTCCAAACGAATTGCGCGGATTTGCTGAGCATGCGCCTTTGCGGCCGCCCGTGCATTTTCCGGCTCACCATCGGCGGTGGCGTTGTCCTGAACGAGCAGCGCGTACGTGAAACACTTGCGGCATTCCTCAACGAAGAGAGCGCGCCGCATGTCGTCCTTCATGCGCTGTTCCAGGAGATAAATCGCTCGAACCAGCACCTGCGAAAACAACGCCAGGTCGTCAGAAGTGGCGTGAACAGCCAGGTCCTGATGAATGTAGAGGTTGTGCCTGCCGACCAGCTCAGCGATTGCATATGTTCCGGTCTCATTCAAAATCGCTGTGCCGGTGCCGGACGCAGGCCACGCGTTGTCCTTGCCGACCGAGGGAATCCCCCAGATTTTTGCAGGAACCGTAACGCCAGTCTTGCACGCCCTGGGCGAGCTATAGACGTGAATATGAAACCGATTATCGCTAATCGGCTCAACCACCTGCCTCGGGTTGTGAATCATGATCTGCCGCTTGATGCGCGGCTTCAGAATCTGCGCCGCGACCTGCGCTATGCCGTCCTTGTTCGTCCCTTTCCAGGTGCCGGACAAAACGCCCGCGTCAGGCTCAGCCTCGATCGCGAGATAATTCTCGATCTTGATACGGACGACGCCGGCGTAAGTGGTTTCGTCCTGTTTAGCGACACTGGCTTGTAGAGCAGTAAGCGTCGCCGCCAGCTTGCTCTCCTCAATCATCACGCCGCGCTCATCGCCCAACGTGAAATCGTAAAACGAAATTGACGCGCTCCTCAGCCTCTCAGCTTGCGCAGCGCTCAACTCAGGTATGAAGAAGTTGATCATAAGAAAAATGAGCAGCCACGCCGCTTGCGCGGAGCGAGCAGCTTGGTGTTGTGCAGGGAGTTCCCGCGGTTTCGTCAGGCGACATAGGCTGGCTCGTAGTCTGTTGCAGCGGGCAGGTCCATCATCGGCGCGCCGATGATCATCAAATCGCCGCTGCGATGCGCAGTGCCATTCAGCTCGGGCAGATGGAAGGGCAGAAACCCTTCCTCATTGAGCTTGAGACGCTCGTCGGCCCAGGTTTCGAAGGCGCCGTCGCAATAGCCGTGTTCGTGGGCGAAACGAACCGCACACGTTTCAGTTGTATGCGCCATGCTCTGCAAGAGCATCCAGCAACACTCGAGATGATCGCGACCAACTTTCTCTTTGATCACGCGCAGATGCGTCGCCGCTTCATCGTAACTGCGGCGCGCCAGCTCCGTCCTCGCCTGTTCGACCAGCTCTGACAAACCAGCGCTGGGGCAGTAAAGTCCGGCTCCGTAGATGACACCACAGGCAGTGCGCCGGTACAACGACTGCGAGAGCGACTGTACGAAGCTGGTCACAAGTTCAATGGAGGAGGTCAGGCGTTCATGCCGGTTAACCTCGGCGTAGACGATCACGCGCACTGGTTCGACCAGCGCCAACGTTTCGCCTACCCTCTCGAGCAGCCCTTTCCAATCAGGCTTCTGGGTTTTGCCCTCAGCTACGATTGGGGCAAGCAGAGGCTGAACCTCGGACAGTTTTTCCGCCGCCGCCATGCCGCCCCAGTTGTCTGCCACCCGAGAGCTGACGTCGGTCATGCGCTCGATCAGCTGCGTCAACCGTTCCATCACTTGCGTATGAACAGCAAGCTCGGCTTCCAGAGCTGAGAGCAGCGAACTCTCGTGGGCGCCCGTCACCGATTCACCGAGCCTCGCGATTTGCGCCGTCAGCGAATCAACGCTGGGGTTGGCAGCGAACGCGCTCGCACGACAGAGAGCGGCCTCGGCTTCCACTTCTCCGAGCCGATCTTCCAGGCTCTGAGAGACGACGGCGGCGTGCCAGCGAATGCGCTTCGCCAGAGCGCTCAGGTGCTCGTCCAGTTCGTCGGACGCCTTACGCACAGCCGCGCGACTTTGGCAGCGCTTGAGCAGCGTGTCAGCAGCGTTGGCAGCGGCATTCCATTTCTGGGCGGCGTACTCGGCGCTCAGACCGGCATGGTAGGGTTGGTCGAACTCCAGGTCGGCGACTCTGGAGAGCAGATTGATCTCAGCGTAGCGCTCGTCGGCGAGCTGTTTGTCGGCGATGATCTTGCCGAACATCTCTTCGCAGCGAGCGACGTTCTGATTGACCTGTTCGACAGCACGCGCGAATTTGATCAAGTGCCCGTCCAGCAAGGACGAGTCAAGGTCCTGCAGTGCGCCGGCACATTCCGACAGCAGCGGCAGAATCTCGAAGTCGGGCTCATTCAGCGTGTGCTTGACCGTAAAGCGCACTGCGGCAATCGCGGACACCGGCTCTGACTTTCGCATCGCGCCCGCCTCTTCGGAGACCTTCCGGTGACGCGCGCGCAGAGCCTCGAGGTCGACTTTATACCTAGTGGCGTCCAGAAGTGAGCGGCGCAGCAAGCCGATCTTTTGTTTCAGGGCTGAGGTCGCTTGAGCGGTCACGGTCAGCGGGTCTTCGCCTAGCTGCTTAAACAGCTGATCGCGAACCCGGGTGATTTCCGTCAACCGTTCTTCATACGGAGAGAGTGCCAGACCCGCCACCAGCAAATTGGAGCGCAGTCCGTCGATGCCGGCTCGCTCTTCTTCTACCGGATTGGAAAACTCCAGCTCGAACTCTCGCCGCGTTTGGTCCGCGTCGGCAAGTGTTTTGGTGAATGCTGCAAAACTGTTGACTATCGCCTGCTCTTCGCGCTCGATTACCTGGGGCAGACTGGCGGTGGTGCCCTGGGCGGAGGCGTGGGCGGCGAGTGCGCCTAGCACTTGCTGCGGCAAAGATTGGCATGCACCGGCAACCTGCTCTTCGGTCAAAACCGCAACCGCGAGCTTCAGTTTGCCGCAACCAAAAAAACGCCACCATGGACGTTTCTGGTTCTGCTTGAACAAAAGATGAGCTCGCGCGAGCCGTTCGTGTGCAAACGCGCGCAAGTTGATCCAGTTCAGCCAGGTGAGCCTGACGCGCTCATACTCGGTTTTAGTTTTACCGGAAAAATTCGGTGCTTGCAGCGCCAAACCAACCGGATTCGCCGTTAACAACTTGCTGGTCGACTCGGTACGGATCAACGCGTTTTCCAGAGCCTGCTTGGCGTTGTTGTATCGGGTCTTGAATTTAAAAGCAACGTCGAAGCGCCACCAGCTGAATCCAGCCAGTAAGAGCACCACGCCGGCGATAATCCAACAGAGAGTCTGTGGGGAAATATCTTGGAGTGCAGTGAAGTTCATAAATGCGTGGAGTTATATATAACTGCGAATCAAGTCACCGTGCCTTCCTATGGAATCAGAAGCAAGGTAAATCGAAACGATTTTTGTGTTCGACGCAGGCGAAGCAGTAGCGACTCGCCGAAACCGCCGATTGGACTACCTTTGATCGATTTTTGTGTTCGACGCAGGCGAAGCAGTAGCGACTACCGTGAGATAGAAGGAAAAGCTTGCGAGTGTGTCGATAATCGTGGGTGCGCTTGGTGAGGGTGTCTCGAAGAAAGCGTTGTTTGGTTTTCCTCAGACTAGATGGCCGACATCTCGATATGAACGTTCATTACGTGCGCAGAGCAGCAATCCGTAACAAACCCCAAAGTGCCGACCGGCGCCGCTTGGCATCCCGGATAAAACGGTACTTATCCAAGAGTAACGCCGCAACTGTGCTCACTGCACGCATTCGTCAATGAACCACTTCAGGAGCCGCTAACCGATCTCAGCAAAACTTTAGACGCTAATGGTGTAACGCAAAGAGTGATAGTCGAAACCTCACCGACCTCACGCGAAGTTGCTTCATAGATGCGGCGAACTTATATGAACCGCAGCGATTTTTCCACTAATGACACCGAATATGGTGCCAAGTCCAGTTGACTTGTAGCTCGAATCAAAAAAGCGTGGCAAGTCAGCGCGCTAGTTAGCGCAATCTATGCCGGTTGAGAAATAGTAAATAATAGAAGAGCTAAGCATCCCGAGAGTTCTTTGATTTATTTAAAATCCTGACAATATCTAAGTTTCCATGACATCTTAAACATCTGCATTGATGAGCGCTATCTTATCGTTATTTATTCCTAGGCAATTCGCGTTGCAACGGGGACCGTGAAGCTGCCAGTCTGAATCGTATTTTCAATCACCAGTTCTGAGTTTAGCGCTTCCAAAACACCGTTTAATTTTCACTCTTCTCACGCTTCAATCGTAGCCCTTGTGGGTTCGGTTGGGTATGTGATTTGGAGACGGTCTGCGGAATCGCTTTACCAGTGCTGAAATCTCGTGAAACGCTCGCTTACACAAAGGAAACTACACAATGAGTGCAACCACTCTTCCAAAACGGGCCGATGTGCCTGTTGAGCTGACCTGGGACCTCTCCACCATCTATCCGTCGGTGGACGCCTGGGAAGCTGATTTTCGCGAAGTGGAGAAGCTGACGCCGACGATTGCCGCCTTCAAAGGCACGCTCGGTACCTCCGCCTCGAGTCTCCTCGGTCTGCTCAATCTGCGCGATTCGCTCGGACAGACCCTGGAAAAACTCTGGACCTACGCGCATCTGCGTGCCGATGAGGACACGACGGTTTCTGCCAACAAGGCGCTTCGTGAGCGTGCTCGGCAACTGTTCGTCAACTTCGGCGCCGCGTATGCGTATGTCGATTCGGAGCTGCTCGCCATCGACGCAGGCGTGATGCAGGGCTTCATCGCCGAATCCGCCGAACTCGCAACTCATCGCTTCGAGCTGGAAAACCTGCTGCGCCGCAAGCCCCATGTTCGCTCAGCCGAAATCGAAGAACTGCTCGCCAACGCCTCTATGCTGCACGCTGGTCCGAGCGCCGTCTATGACATGCTCTCCGACGCCGACATGGAATTCCCCATGATCTCGGACGGCAAGGGCAATCGCGTTCGTCTGACGCACGGCAACTACGGCGAGACCTTCCTGATGTCGCCCAACAAGGCCGTTCGCGGTCGCGCTTACAAGGCGATGTTCGGCACTTACGGCAAGTTCCGCAACACACTGGCGGCGACTTACGCGGCTCGCGTGCAATCCGAGATTTTCGAAGCCAGGGCTCGCGGTCACGGTTCGACGCGTGAGCATCGCCTGCACGGCACCAACGTGCCCCTCTCGGTGTACGACAACCTGATCTCCACGGTACACGCCAACATCCCCCGCCTCAACCGCTACCTGGAGCTGCGCAAGAAGATCCTCGGGGTCAAGAAGCTCAACTTCAGCGACCTCTACGTCTCGCTCGTCGGGGACGTGGACTACAAGCCCACCTACGCCGAAGCGCAGGAGACCGTCCTCGCGGCGTGCGCTCCTCTGGGTGAGGAATACGTCGCCACGCTGCGCGCCGGTTTCGCCAATCGCTGGGTCGACGTGGTCGAAAACCAGAACAAAGCATCGGGCGCCTACAGCTCCGGCAGCTACCTGACCGAGCCCTACATGCTGATGAACTGGCAGGATTCGCTCGAGTCGATGTTCACGCTGGCACACGAAGCCGGTCACTCGATGCACAGCTGGCACTCGCGCAAGCACCAGCCCTACCACTCGTCGGACTACACCATCTTCGTCGCCGAAGTGGCGTCCACTCTCAACGAAGCGCTCCTCGCGCATCACCTGCTCGCCTCCACGACCGACAAGGCGATGCGGCGCTACATCATCAACCACCAGCTCGAGAACATTCGCCAGACGCTCTATCGTCAGACGATGTTCGCCGAATTCGAGATGATCGCGCACAGCCGCGCCGAAGCCGGCGAAGTGCTGACGCCTGACCTGCTGTGCGAAATCCACCGCGACCTCAACCAGAAGTACTACGGCGCCGTCGTTCAGATGGATGACCAGATTCCGGTCGAGTGGATGCGCATCCCGCACTTCTACAACAGTTTCTACGTGTATCAGTACGCCACCGGCGTCAGTGCCGCAATCGCGCTGTCACGTCAGATCCTCACCGAAGGCGCACCCGCAGTGAAGCGCTACCTGGGCTTCCTGAGCTCCGGCGGCAGCGACTACAGCATCGAAATCCTCAAGGCTGCCGGCGTGGATCTCTCCTCGCCGCAACCGATCGCGCTCGCGCTCGACGCCTTCGAGGACTACCTGGTCGAGTTCGAAAAGCTCGCCTGAAACTGTCGCAAGACGGTTCATTCGACATCGCTGAACAAACCAGCGTCGGTTTCTTTTGCAGAAACGTCAGACGTTTGGTGGAATTCGCAGATAAAACGAAACCGGAAAGATCGGCGGGAGCACCAGTGCTCCTGCCGTTTCTTTCTCCGCACGCTACAACGTGCAACCGATGAAAGAACCAAACATGCCACAGAAAGTCACCACAGCCGCTTGCAAACAAGCGCTTCTCCAAGCCTGGCCGCAGGTATTCGGAACCGACTTGCCGGCGGAAGCGGGCAAGTGGAAACGCATCTCCAAACGCGGCAAGAAGGGTGAAGCGATCGAGCGCGTCTTCTTCCACGAGACGCTGCCCGTGCAAGCTCTCGTCGTCGAAAAGGACGGCGCCATTGTCGACACCATCATCCGCGGTTTCGCCGGCTTCGACGCCAACGAGGAGTCCGCCACGGACGCCGAGAACGAGATGGCAGAACGGGCGGGCACCAACGCGGGCTTCGAGTTTCTCGAGAAGTATCCGCTGTACCGCGCCTCCGATTTTCTCTTCCGCGTCTGCACGGAAGAGGAAGCCACCCGCGATGGCCACACGTGGTACGAACTCTACCCGACCACCGACTTCGGTCGCGGCGAGGCATCGTGCGACGAACAGCTCGACTACCTGATCAGCAGCCATTTGCCGGAAGGCGACGGCGAGGTCATGGAAGGCACGTTCTCGAGCCCGCTCTCCGTCACGGAATGCGAGGCCGCTCTGCGCGCCAAGGGCTTCATCGCCTCGGCCGAGTGGACCGCGACTTCGAAGAAGGGATTCGACGGCGACGACGAATAACGCAAGCCGTGACACCAAATCCGGTGCCGCGTCGTTCGCTGTTAGCGCTCGTCGAAAATACTTCGTTGTTAGCGCTCGTCGAAGATACTCGTTGTTAGCGCTCGTCGAAAATAAAACTAGCCAGTAGTTTTCCGGAAGCAGAAGGGCATCAGCTCTTCTGTTTCCGTTTTTTGTTCTCTTGTAACGACATGACGTAGTATAAAAAAACGGAACGAAAAGTCCTGGGTGAAGCACCGGAACAGCCCAAAATTAGAAATGTGCCTGTGGGCCACATTAAATGGGCAATTAATGTGGCCCACAGGCACATTTCTACTTTGTTGCCGCGTACATCGAGATTTCCATAAGCAAAACCAGCAAACAGGACGAACGGATGTCCCAAGGGCACACCCGTTCGCCTGTCGCCATGTCACCGTTCGCCTGTCGCCATGTCACCCGCTCGCCTGCCGCCATGTCACCCGTTCGACTGTCGCCTAATCCGCGCGGCGCGGTTCTGACTCACAAGACTCGCGGCGCGATACTTACGCCAGCAAAAGCTTGATACCGAGGGCGGTGCTCAAGATTGCCGAGACGAGACTGAGCCAGAAGAAGATCACCTTGCGGCGGCGCGCGTTTTGGAAGCCGAAGATGCTGACCCAGGCGATCGCCATGTTGGAGAGCACCATGCCGATCGAGAACACGCTGATGAGCGTGAACCCGACTGAGAAGCTTCCGATGGCAGCGGCTGAGCCGAGAGCAAGCAACTGCGTGGGAGATTCGACGCCGATGCCGTGCAGGACACCAATCAACGTGCAGCCGAAGAAGCCGAGGTCATCGAGGTCACTCTTGTCGTCGGCGACGGGCTTGTTCTTGCGAAACCGCGCCCGAATGTTGCGCGCCCAGCCGAAGAGCAGCCGCCAGCGACTGATGATCTTGCCTTCATCGCGAAGTTTGACCGCCGAGTAGAAGACCGCGACACCAAGCAAGATCAGCGTGACGCCGACCAGCTTTTCGAAGATGTGAGAGAACGACTCCGGCAGGCTGAAACCCAGCCACAAAGCCAGACCGCCGAGAAGGAAAACAATACCGACGTGACCGAGCGCGTAACCAAGACTGCCCCAAATCGCACCGCGACGGGTGGTTTGAGCAGCGCTGATGTCGGTGATGGCGGCGAGATGGTCAACGTCGAAGCTGTGCCGGAGCCCGAGCAAAAAGGTGGTCCAGAGAAGGACCGCGTCAAGCTGGACATTCATGTGTGTTAATTCCTGACGCCGAGCGTCGTAGAAGGTTAGAGATGGGAAGTTGAGAACTAGTAGCGAGGAAAGCTTCAAACTCAATGAAAATGGAAAACAGGTCATCAAGTTATGAAACAACTGGAATACAATTCAAATTTGCGCTTGCCGGCATAATCCGAATCGAATTCGAGCGCTGGACCGACCCGACCTATTGAGAACCTTGGATATTATTGAGAACCATTTGCATCATTTTACTTACTTGCCCTCGCGCAGGTTACACGAACAGAAATCGTTTCCATTAATCTCCAAAAGCTAATCCGTTTCTAAGGTTTTCCTTTGGGCTTCTATTAGAGTTCGCCGTGACCAAAACGAAAATGAGCGACCCTGCAATAACGACGAGAAACACCGAGAAAACGACAATGAGACTTCAAAAAAACAACGTAGAACCCCACGAAAGAGGCATCGAAACGCAAATGTGCCTGTGGGGCACATTTTTTTAGCCGAGCCAATTAATGTGCCTGTCAGGCACATTTCAATAAAGAGTCCCGCAAGGAGGGCCACGGAATGTATCGAGACGAATCGAAACAGCTCACGCCTGACGGGTTTCGAACAATGGCATGAGGACTGACTCTTCAACTCTCGATCAATATCGCCAGGGGAATCCGAAAAAGAATTCACGTTCACCGAATCAGGAATCTAATAGGATCTCAAGATAGGTTTTATATGACAACTGCGCCAAACCCTACCTCAATCAAACCCGGTGTCTTCAGGACACACGCAACACGCCTCCCGCGTTTGCGCATGAAGGCGCTCGTGCGCGATGGCAACCAGGTTTCGGTTCAGCTCATGCCACGCCCCGAGCTAACTGATGCTCGCTCAGTCGTCGTGCGCGTCACAGTCGCTGGATTGTGCAGAACAGATCTCTACGCCGCTGACGGCAAAATCAAAACCATCGATCCGGTAATTTTGGGTCACGAATTTTCAGGTGTGATTGATGAAATCGGCGCCGAAGTCGACAACGTAAAAGTCGGTCAGAGGGTCACTGTTAATCCAAATCTGCCATGCTTAAACTGCCAGTATTGCCGCGCAAATGCTTTCGATACTTGCCAGAACTCTACCTTTCTTGGTGTCGATCGATGCGGTTGTTTCGCTGAATTCATCTGCGTCCCCGCTGGCACAATCTTGCCATTGCCTGACACAATCTCCGATCTTGCCGCCGCTTACACCGAACCTGTCGCCGCATCCCTGGCTGTTCTCAAAGCGGGTTTTCGCCGCGAAGAGAAAGGAATGATTTACGGCAACAATCGATTTTCTCAGTTGATGGAACAAATTCTTCGCGCATACGATTTCAACAATATCACCGTATTCGATACCATTACAGATCGTGGTTTACTCGACGACAGTTCTTTCGACTATGTAATCGAAACCATGCTGACCAATGAATCTTTATCCGATATGGTCCGCGCCATTCGACCAGGCGGAAAGATGGTTTTGAAAAGCAGACAATACGATCCGATCGATTTGAACATGACGAGCTTGCTCAAGAAAGAGCCTGTCATGCACATCGTCAACTACGGATCTTTCTCGGAAGCAATAGAACTTCTAACGACAGGCAAAATCAATGTCGAAAGTTTAGTCGACGGAATCTACGATCTGGAAGACTACAAGCAGGTATTCGCCACTGCTCGTAACAAGGAATCGCTGAAACCATTTTTCTCCACGGGTGCAAATCGCTAACCATGTGCGGAATCATCGCCAAGTATTCTCCTGGCAAGGAAGTAACAAAACAGAGTCTCAGTGCGGCTGTTACAGCGCTCAACCATCGTGGTCCGGATGGACACGGCATGTGGTTGTCACCAAATTCAGAAGTAGGTCTCGCCCACGCTCGACTTGCGATCATCGGTTTAAACAATGGTGTTCAGCCGATTTCGAGCGACGACGGACAGATACAAATAATAGTCAACGGTGAATTCTACGATTTCGAACGCATCAGAAATGAGTTAAAAGCCAGAGGACATCGGTTTTCCACTGAATCGGATTCAGAGATCGCCCTGCACCTATATAAAGAGCAAGGGGTAGATTGCCTCCAACATTTGCGTGGCGAGTTCGCCATGGTGATATGGGACGAGCGCGCCAAGCGGCTCTTCGCAGCACGCGACCGCTTCGGAATTAAACCTTTAGTGTATGCGCGCATAAACGAACAATTGTGCATCGCATCGGAAGCAAAAGCACTGTTCGCCTTAGGCGTACCTGCCGAATGGGATGAGGAGTCGTTCTTCCAGGCTGCGAACATGCAGTACACACTCCCTGACCGCACTCTATTTTCAAAAATCAAACAGCTCGAACCGGGTCAGTATCTACTCGCCAACGACCAGAACGTTCAAACGTTTACCTATTGGGACCTGGACTACAAGCGCGAAGACGATGCTAGCCGCATCGACGAAAAACTCACTCCTGCCAAAGAGACTGAGTTAATCGAACAATGTCGCGAGCAACTCACAGAAGCAATTCGCCTGCGTTTGCGTGCTGACATTCCAGTCTGCGCGCACCTGAGCGGCGGACTCGATTCCAGTGCAGTGGTCGCTCTGGCGATGCAAATTTCCGACAAGCCAATCAAATGTTTCTCAGTTAGTTTCACCGAAGAAGCCTATGACGAGCGCGCTATCGCCAGCGAAATGGCAACGCGTGCGGGCGCCGATTTTCAGCCCGTCAATGTTTCTCAAAGCGATCTCATTGAACACTTGTCTGATGCCGTCTACTTCAGCGAAGGTTTGGCAATCAACGGACACCTCACCGCCAAGTACATTTTGAACAAAGAAATCCGCAAAGGCGGCTACAAAGTCGCGCTCACAGGCGAAGGTTCCGACGAAGTATTGGCCGGCTACGCACATCTTCGAAGCGATCTTTATAAAACAGACGGCCGCTATCATCTGCTTGCCGACCTTCATGCCAGCAACACAGCATCGCAGGGCATCATGCTGATGCACGGTCGTTCACTATCGCTCGACGCGGTACAACAAAAGCTCGGATACGTCCCCGGGTTTCTCGAAGCCAAAGGATCGTTTGGACATAAAGTCAGCTCGCTTCTGAGCGACGAAACCATTCAACGTTTCCAAAACCATGATGCCTACGACCGTTTCATATCCCACTTCGATGTCGATGGACAATTGAGCGGAAGAAATCACGTCAATCAATCACTTTATCTCTGGACAAAATCCGCGCTCGCGAATTACATTTTGAAAACGCTGGGCGACGGAATGGAGATGGCAAACTCCATCGAAGGTCGGCTCCCGTTCCTCGATCACCACTTCTTCGAATTCGTTCGAGACTTGCCAATCTCGATGAAGATTAACGGCACCATCGAAAAATATATTCTCAAAGAAGCAGTCAAACCGTTTATTACCGACACGATTTACAACAGACAGAAACACCCCTTTGTCGCGCCTCCCATCAGCGCCTTCGCGTCTGACTCCGCAGAGACATTGTTGAACGATTCACTCCGCAGTCAGAAATTCAAAGACATCCCGTTTTTAGACCATAAAAAGATCGTCAGGCTTTTGGATTCGCTTCCGAAGATGACGCAAAGCGAGCGATCCGTGATGGATCCCGTTCTCATGATGATTACTTCCGCGTACTGCCTGCAAGATCGTTTTGGTCTTTAGGCTCCGCTCTAGTGGAACATAAGCGAGTGGAACATAAACGAGTCGACATGCACAACGACTGCGGGCCAACTTTTCTAGAATTGTTCTTTCGTATTGCAGAACAATATCGCGACAAGCCAGCAATTCTTGTCGAAGGCAAAACGGCTTACACCTATGGTCAGCTGCTCAGCAAGGCATTCCGCATTGCGCACTTGATTCGAAACGCTGGTATCGGCGAAAGTTTAATCGCAATCGACGAAGACGAACCCAGCAAAACCGCCACTCCGGAAACTGCGGCGCGACAGCCGTTAGCGTCTCACTGTTTGACTGCTAGTTACGCAGACCCAGTCGCCGCCGGCGAAGACGCGGGTTCCATCAATCACGCGCAAAGCCAGTCCAACTGTCTCGGCAATGCTATCGGCATTGGCATTTCGAAATCCGCTGATTACATTGCTTCCATGCTCGGCGCATGGATCGCCGGAGCAGCGTTCGTTCCCTTAGATCCGACTTTGCCGAAAGAACGTGCGCAATTCATCGTTAATCAATCATCGATGCGGGCAGTGCTGACGAAGTCGACAGCGTCGTTCGCAAACCTGGGCGTAGAGTCAATCATCGTCGACGAGAACTGGACCGATGACTTCGACTTCAGTTCACCCAGAACTGCAATCGTTGCCATACCTGCAGACCGATTGGCATACATAATCTATACTTCTGGATCAACTGGCCGCCCGAAAGGGGTGATGGTGACTCATTCCGGCATCGTGAACCTGCTGGTCGAGCAAATCGCGGCTTTCAAACTCGACTCACAGAGTCGTTGTCTTTTTATCCTGTCGACAAACTTCGACGCCTCCGTTTCAGACATCGGAACTGCCTTGCTGTCCGGCTCGACGCTGTGTATCGAGCCCCAGGATTTGCTTCAACCTGGTCCGACTTTTCTGCCGCTCCTTTCAGAACGAAAGATAACTCACATGGACATCCCGCCTTCACTATTGAAGACGATCCCATGCCAAGACGCCCCTGCCACGCTGCAGACCATCATCATCGGCGGCGAAGCTTGTGCACCGGATACGGTGCGAGCCTGGGCTCAAAAATGCCTGGTTGTGAATGTCTATGGACCCACCGAAGCCACTGTTTGCACGAGCCTTGGCGCTTGCGACTCGGAGACCTGGGATCGGCCGCTAATCGGTCAGCCTTTAAAAAATATCGACTATCAGATTCTCGATGAAAATTTAAACCCTACTCCAATCGGAACGCCAGGAGAACTCTACATCGGCGGTATCGGCATAGCGAAAGGTTATGTGGACGAACCAGATTTAACCGCTAAGAAGTTCATTTCATTGAGTGGCAAGCGACTGTACAGAACCGGCGATCTGGTTGTTCGTTGCGACGACGGTGAGTATCAATTCCTCGGTCGAGTGGATCGTCAATTCAAACTTCGTGGGATGCTAATCGAACCAGAAGAGATCGAATCGCGACTGGCAATACACCCCGGCGTGCAGCAGGCAGCAGTACTAAAACGCCCACTGCGAGAAGGTTTTCCAGGGGAGAAATTGATTGCGTTTGTCCTTCCCAGAGAAAACAAACAAATCGATGCGCCTGAGTTGAGACAACACTTAGTAAAATTCCTACCACCATGGATGGTGCCACAGATCTTTGAGTTTGTCGACCAGATGCCGATGAAGATCACCGGGAAAATCGACCTATCGTCGTTGCGAACTCGCTTACTCCAAGCCATTCCTGACGCAGCGCCATCGCCAGCCACGACTCCAACCCAAGAAATTTTGCTTGCCGCATGGAAACAAATATTGGGAATAGAATCGATCGGAATTCACGATGATTTCTACGCGCTCGGTGCCGATTCGCTCAATATCATTGAAGCTGTGCTAGCCTCACATGTGCGTGGATTGACAGTCAGCCCTGATTTGTTTGCGCTACATTCAACGATAAGCGAACTGAGTGAAGCTATCGACCAACAGCAGAGCAGAAAAAAGATTGCGCCAGATGGTGGCAAAAGCGAAATCGAAAATGCGAATGGAGGATTTCTTACAAGTCAGTTTCTCCGTGACGATGTCCGGCTTGGCGAGCAGTTCTTCGCAACAGCAGCAACAACAGCAGCAGCAACAGCAGGAGCAGGAGCAGCAGCAACAGGAGCAGCAGCAACTGCAACCTCGAACAGCCAGTCCCAACGAGCGAACGCTCATGTTGACACTGATAAACTAACCGCATCAGCTCCGAAAATCGTGCTTATGACCGGCGCAACTGGTTTTCTCGGTTCTCGATTGTTGCATGAACTGCTTCAAAAAACTGACGCACGTTTCCATTGCCTCATTAGAGCCAACAGCGAGCAAGCAGCAATGACGCGGCTTCGCAACGCAATCGCCGCGCACGGAAAGACTTTTTCGGCGAACGACGAGAGTCGGATTCATCCAGTTCTGGGCGATCTTACAAAAACTTCTCTCGGACTGAGCGCCGAAGTTTGGAACAAACTTACTTCCGAAGTCGACACCGTTTTTCACTCGGCGGCGACGGTCAACATGGTGAAAGACTACTACGAACTCAAAGGCGCAAACGTAGACGGCACCCGAGAAATTATCAGATTTGTTTTGGAAGGAGAACCAAAACAATTGCATTACGCATCCACCTTATCCGTTTTTGTTGCCACCAACCGCAATACCGGAGTTGCTTCCGAATCGGACAGACTCGATGGTCACTTCGAAGTTTATGGCGGCTACGCACAGACCAAATTCGCGGCCGAATTGTTGCTCCGAGAAGCTGAGCAAAACGGTGTTTCCGTCTCGTTCTATCGCTTCGGGCTTTTGACGGGCGATTCCAAATCCGGACTCAGTGCTAAGGACGATTTTTTAAATTTATTTGCACGCGGACTCTCGACGCTCGGCATGGTGCCCGAGTCCGACTCTCGCATACAAGTGGACATAACACCGGTCGACTATGCCGCTCAAGCAATGGCCCAAATAGCGGTTGAAGACTCAGTATACAACCGTTCCAACACCTACCATATCGCCAACCAGCGCGGTTTGCCACTGACAGATTTAGTCACCGCCCTGAGGAACGTGGGCTTCAAATTCTATTCGATGCCATCTCAAGTATTTCTGTCGCAACTAACGCACAAATCAAAATTCACATCCGAAGAATCCGCAGCATGCCTGGCTCTCTGCAGAACACATGAGGACAGCAACAGCTTCTCCAAATTTCGCAGCATGGACCTCTTCCAAGCAACCGACATCCGCTTCGACTGCTCCAACACGAAATCCGCACTGGAAGCGACTTCCATTCGATGCCCATTACCAACCGTTGAACTAATCGAACTTTATTTCCAAAAGGCACTAGTCGAAAAATTAAGCAGTTAAGCCCGGATACGCATTCAGTGTTCGAATTCAGAGCTTCCCATTTTTTATGAAAGCCAGGCATTCTTTGAAGATCGCGTTGTTTGTGTCGCTCGACGCCAGGTTGATGTCCCGATGTGACAGAGGAACAGCTTTCACCTCTAGCTTGCCGCCCACACCCTTGAGTTGGCGAGCAAAAATCTGATGTTGTTCGAGGCAAGATTTGCGCTTTTCTCCGCAATACATGAGAAAGGGCGGATAGGTGCCACCAGGTTTGATAGAGAGTGTTGGTGAGGCGTCCTTGAGTTTCTCCGGCTCTTTGCCGAAAGCTTGCTCTATCAGCTTTCCGATGTGTTTTCCTTCCATGGTATCTTCGCTTTTCCGCCTGAGAAGATCAAGGGAGGCGGTGTCGAGGCTAACTACGCCTTTGATCGCAGTTGGATCTACGCCAACTTCCTTCAAAAATCGATGGTTTGTGGCCACCAGATCAACTAGATGTGCTCCGGCTGAATGCCCCATCAAGTAGATGTTCTGCGGATCACCGCCCCACTCAGCGGCATGATCGATTGTGTACTTGATCGCCTTTGCCACATCGAGCACTTGTTCTGGATGCACTACCTGCGGTGCCAGTCCGTAGTTGGCATTAACCAGAATCACGCCGTTTTGAGCGTAGGCCGGCCCCTTGCCTGACTGATGATTCTTATCGCCCATGCGCCAGCCACCTCCGTGCAAGGAGATCAGTATTGGCAGTTTTTGGTTCTTACTTTTCGGTATGTAGACGTCGAGTTTTTCTCGTTCGCCGGTGCCATAAGGCAGGTCTATTTTGCGGTCTACTCGTTCCCAAACCCGCGGGTCTATCGGCGCCTGCTGTGAGCGTTGCAAGCCTTGCCTTCCACTAAAGCCGCCGCCTTCTAGCCTGCGCATGCCGTTGCCTGCTCTGCCGAGCGTTCCGTTTGCCCGAGCCTGCCTGAATCGCTCGATCAATGCCTGGCGATCCTGGGCTATCGCACTCTGCTGATTTGCCAGAGACACGGAGACGCATGTCGTAAGCACCGACAATAGAAACGTCGCTCTCAAACGAGTTCTAGTCGGGAAATTGATGATCGGCACAACAGCGTCCTCGTTCTATTCGAAAAGTTCCACTACTCTTATTGACGTTGGAACACTTTAAAAAGTTCAACGATCATCCGATTTTAATCTTTCATTGAAGGTAATTGGTCTGGAAAAGAGCACTACCTTCAGGACATTTCCATTTCAAGCCACCGGATCTGGACATCAACTTCAAGACCGAAAGCGAACGTTTTTTCGGAACCTGTGCTCGCCAATAGACACCGAGGGGCCCGTCCACGTTCTGATATTGACTTTGAATAAAATATTTGCGCCTCGCCCGAGAGCGCTGGTCTGTTTGTCCGCAGAAGCTCCGGCGCGGCATTGGTATCATCGAATGATCGCCAGAGCGCGGCATCTTGATACTCGAACCGGAGGGTCCAGTATGGCAGAGTTTTGGGTGCCACCACTACCGGCACAAACTGATGTTTTTAACGTTCAGGTTGGCACCTTGTTCTCAGCGTGATCGAATCGCTAGACTGGATCTACATAACACTCGCTCACCCGCACGTCGTCTCTTTATAGTCTCACCGCTCACGTAGTCGAAATTCACAACTCAATCCTCGCAAACCGCGAGGTGAGCTTGTATTGGGATGATGTTTCGGGTCCGTCGAATGTTCGCAACACGTAAAAAACAATTTCCACGAAAAGTATAATAATGACAAATGATCGCACAGTGACTGCTTCGACAAAAATGAACTCGACCGCTAATGGAGTTTCCGGCACCACCATCAGCGTGGGCGTGCCTGGCAATATAAGAACACTGAATCTCGAAGGAAGTGATTGGACTGCAGGCGATGTGTTGAAATATGCAGAACTGGAACACTCGGGGTACGAGATTCGTATCAATGGCAGTCCGGCCCGTCTGGATTCATTAATCCGCAACTCGGACAATCTCTTGCTTTTCCGCAAACTGGTCGGCAACTAATTTCAGTGATGAATGAAAGAGCAGGGGCCATATCGCACGGGCTCCTGCTCTGCACGCAACTCAAAAATTCAACTTGTCAGGACAGCGCATGAACGTATTTGCCCTTTTGTCGCTCGGGCCGGTGGTATTGATTTTGCTTGGACTGCTTGACAGACGGCTGCGCCACTATCGCTTTGGACCTATATGGTCTTCCAAACCAATTTCTCGTCGACTCTCGATTCGCCATTTGACCAATCAGCAGAAAGAGATTTTGAGATCCTCCGGGATTGAATTTGAGGAACCCGACGCCGAGACTATTCTGTTCAACGATAAATGGTCATTTGTGCAGGCTAAGCTTCTTTTGAATGGTGAAGTGGTTGATATCACCGGTGATGCCGATACCGGTGAAGCGATCATGACCTTCCAGCATATAAAGGCTGTTCAAAACGGCTTCACGACCAGTTTTTCACCCATAGACAGAGCTCCTTTGCAGGATTGGGTAAGAAATTTCAATCAGAGGAAAATTGCCAAACTGGTTAACTATCTTCTGCTCCCTGTAGTGAAGAAAAGCATCGCGATTTATTACGGCGAGCCCGGGCCTCGACCGAATGGCGATGATCAGTTCAGTATTTCACTTTATAGTTTAAGCGATTGGGAAGAAAGGCAACGTTCGTCACCACATTTTTCCCGAGAAATCTACGATGTCACCGGCAGACGCTTGATCGCCGAACTGGAGCAAGATCGCCTCAACCTCAGAATTTGCTCCACACTATACACGCTTAGAGCCTGCGATCTGGTCGACGATCTTCGGAGGATTCTGAACGAACTTTCGCCTTCGCTAATTCTCGCTCAAGCGCTCAAATCGGTTGGATTCCGATTTGATCCAAATTTGATGGAAGCTGCTGCCAGAGGAACGGATGAGCGCCTGATGATACCCTCGTGCCTGGCAAAACACATTCTTGAACCCGTGGTTCAACGCCATGTCGAAGTCTACAATTGCGCCGGTAACGCGCTCAGCCCGGTGAGCTATGAGAACATGGTCCACGTCTTTTTGTACTCATCGCCCGTTGGGACACCTCGGTTAAATCCGCCCAAACAGCTTTGGCAGACAGCCATAACTTCTGACGATCCGGTTTTTGCACCCTCTGGTACTGGTATTCCGCTCGCAGCGGACAATGGATTTATCTTCGCAGAGATATTAGATCGCAACGTCTATTTGCACCTCAACTGTGTCCGACTCGGCACTAGCGAAGAGATCGGAATGCTCGCCAGGCAATTCGCAGAAATCGCCAATGTGATGAAGGACGAGTCACAGCGCGACAACCGAACAGTGGTGTCCAGAATGTCGGAGCGTTTTGCACAGCAGTGCGCCAGTCAATATCGCGCTGGTGGATTGGCTGATGGTAAAACTAACTTCGCGACTGTTGAAACAACATTTCGCAGCAGCCTCATCTCAGCAGCTTCTGCGCAATCCGAATATTACCAAGTTAAAAACAGTCCAGATAGCGAGCTTAGAGGTCGTGAGTTCGATCAAATTTGTGCTCTGGCAAACGTCGAAAGCGTCTCAGTTAGAGACGCTTGGATTGTTGTGACCACCGCTAACCTCTATTGTTTGAATCCCAGCTCCGGCGTGAAATACGACATTGGAAAATTCGAAATTCAAATCAACGCAAAAGAACATACCATCAGATGGTTGAATCAAACCAGAAGAGTAAACGGATTCCACGCTCCGCATGTGAACGGCGAAGGCTTGGCATGCATGGGCAACACTAAGGAATTGTTTCCGATGCTTTTGAAAAAGCAGGAATACGCATCTGTTGTGCAAATTGCGATCGCCTTTGTTGAGACGGTGAACGTCGATGATAATTGGGGTAGCCAAATTACAAACTGGCCACGCGCATGTAAGGGTCAACAATGAAAAGTTTTATCATTCCGAATTTGGAACCGTCTGACCGGACCGCGCTGATCAACCAGCGTGTGATTTTCTACCCGTGGGGAAAGGATGTTCTAGTTGAAGAACCACAATTGCAGAGAGCCCTGAAGGTACTCGACGCGAAGGCGACCTCTGAGCCAACCGACATCGCAGAGGTTTTTCGTATTTCATGGAAACGCATAACGCATCAGGTGGAATTGGACCGGGCATCGAATCGATACTCAGACCAGTCGCCCCGAGGCAAATATGTCCAGCGCTGCGACGCTCGCATCGCAGAACTCATTCGACAATCAAAGGAGAAACTTGATTCAGTTTTGCCTGTTTTGATTAGTAGCAAAGCGACTTTCACAAAATCGAGCAGACTGTTTTTCATTGCCAACACTCCGGAGCCGAGCCAGGATGATTTGCAAAAGAAGTTCGAAGATCAGTTTCAACAGCTGATCTCGCTGGATAAGGTTCGGACTGCTTTTGTGGACTGCAGTGCATTGTTAGTCTACACCCACACTCTTTACGCCGACTGTCCGAGTTCGGGGCTTCGTGAACTCGGTGAATTTTTGATTGTTATTACTCTGGACGGAACCGAGGATGGTGTTCGATGGTTCAACAATACAAGACTTGTTAACGGTGCTGAGCCGGCGATGAATGCTCCGCATGTGTTCTCTGATGGCACGGCATGCTTCGACGGACTTCAGCAAACCCTGCAAGAACTTATTGCTCAATTCGAATTCGTTACAGTAACGGAGTTGGCAATTCAGTTTCTCGAGATACTTCCTGCGGGCAATCCGCTGTGCCGCTTCGCAGATCGATGGCCGCCAAAACAACCTCACTAAAAGAATGAAAAATTTATGCCAAACTCCGACGTTGACTGGTTTAGTCGTGACGTAGCAGCTAATTCGCAAACTGGAACTGAATCTCAAAACACCGGAACCGGGTCTCAAAACAGCCAAGCCGGGAAGTCTGTAACCTCAGCAAAGCCTGAGAAGAACAGCGTCTTGCCCAAACACGTTGAGGTGCGGAAGGATCAGCCCCTGAAGCCGCACTCCGCAAATCCTCGCGCCACAATAGTCGACAGAGTTCCGACTGTGTATCTGACGCCAGAAGCCTATCGGCGCATCTGCGCAATCGTGGATATCGCGCCGCTCGAAGTGGGCTGGCTGGGTAGCGTAAGAATTCTGCCAAACGGCGACTTTCTGATTGAAAATGTATTCCTCGTCAAACAATCGGTGACCGCAACCGAAACAGAACTCTCGGTCGATGGCGTCTCAGACTTAGTTGTTGAACTTCTGAAACAGGGCGAAAGCGGGCTGGCGCAAGTCAACAAACTTCATTTCTGGGGACATTCGCATGTGCGAATGGGGACATACCCATCAGGCACAGACGAAAGGACTATGGAGCGTTTCTGCGCAGAAGGGCATGAGTTCTATATTCGAGGAATCGTTAACAAGCTTGGAGACGGAAAGTTCGACATCTACTATTGTCGCGTTGGGCTGCGGCTACTGGATGTCCCATGGTCTGTCCGGGACGAACAGACTGGAGCGATTTTGCTATCCCACAGACGCCATGAGAGTTTGTGGACCAGTTTCTTCGGAACCAAAACAGAGGATACGCCCTGTCCACTACCTGAGCAGTTAAAAGTGAGTGAAGAATTGCGGTCGGCCATCGAGGCTGAATATAAGCTGAAGGTGACAGAAAGAAAACCAATGTTTTCTCTGCCGTCTTGGAATAAGCAAACGCCCTTCCCTATTGATTTTCTACCCGACAAAGAGATCTACAAGAACAAACCGAAAAGCTCCAGAATGTTTGGCAGCTTCGGAAACTGGCTCGGCGATTTAATTTCAGCCCCAATTCGACCCGTAAGACGCAAGTCTGCAGATAAGGACCAGAAATGAATCCGATAAATATCACCTCGCATATGGATGTATTCTCGCGCGACGGATTTGGCAACAAACGCGTTGACATAATTGGTACAGGCGCCAGCGGCTCCAAAGTCACTCTGAGTCTGGCGAAACTTGGTCTGGAGAACATTCATGTCTGGGATTTCGACACGGTTGAATCTCACAACATTGCCAACCAGGCTTTCAATCAATCTCATGTGGGAATGCCCAAGGTAGAGGCATTGGCCGCGGTGGTAAAAGAGGCCACCGGACTGGTAATCAACCAGCACAATGAGAGGGTGGATGGTTCGCAGAACCTGGGCGATGTCGTCTTTCTACTGACGGACACGATGAGCTCACGCCAGGAGATTTGGAAAAACGGACTGCGATACAAAGTCCGCACCAGGTTGATGATCGAAACACGCATGGGTTCGGATAGCGGTCGCTGCTATGCCATCAATCCAACTAAACCTGCACACATCAGAGGTTGGGAGGCGACGCTGTATGACGACGCCAAGGCGGAGGTCTCGGCCTGTGGCTCGACTATCTCGGTCGGTCCAACGGCTGACGTACTCTGCGGCATAGCCGTCTGGCAGTTGATTCGCTGGCAGGCGAGCAATGGAGATTTTACGAAAATGGACAATGAAATTATCTTCGGTCTGCGGCCGCTGTTCACGGTGACTAGAAACTTTGAATAGTCGTCTAAAGAGAAAACTTGGAGGAAGCACCACGGGTGGTTCCTCCGCGCGCAGCAAAAACTTGATTACGCTGAACTGTAAGACCATTTAGATTTTCAATAACCCTCACTTCGAAGGAATCGTGACAAATGTCACACTCGCCGACTCTTGCTAAAGTTCTGCAGCTCGCATCCCAAAAGTCCGCCATTCTTGGTACTCCTGACGTCGGTATTCCATCTCTTCTTGTCGCCGTGGCAGATGACGTGTCACCAAACACTCACCGCTTACTCGCAGAAGCCGGACTGAACGCGCAACTAATCCAACTAACTGCTACCAATCTCTACGGCTGTGGTCAAAACGAAACTGCTCAAACACTGACACAGGTTCCGCTCAGCAGAGAGGCACAAACCCTCTTGAGTAATGCGTCAGAACAAGCCACCAGACTCGTTCACATTGCTACAACACCAACGCACGTTTTGCACCAACTGGTTAGACACCGGGACGGTGTGCGAATCCTAAAAGCCGCATTTCTGGTGGTCTGCCGATCCGATACCACCACAACTGCCACGATCGTTCAGCGACTGGAACGACTGTTGACTAACGTGGAAGCCGCGGTGACGACGAACATCGAAGGTCTGCCAGCGGGCGAAGCGAAAGTCGCGCATTTACTTGACCAGATGACCGTTGATTTGACGAAATTGGCCCGAGAGGGAAAACTTCCGACTGTCGTCGGCAGGAAGACGGAAATTCGACGGGCGATTCAGATTCTTGGTCGTTTGAACAAAAACAATCCGGTGTTGATAGGCGAAGCCGGAGTCGGGAAAACTGCAATTGCAGAAGGTTTGGCAATTGAGATAGTCGCCGGCCGCGTTCCGGAAACACTACAGAATAAGCGCCTTTTGCGTCTTGATTTGACGGCCCTGATAGCCGGCACCCAATTTCGCGGTGAATTCGAACAACGCCTCAAAGCGATTATGGACGAACTCAATAAAAGAAATGATAGTTTGTTATTCATCGACGAACTTCACACTCTCGTTGGAGCTGGTGCCGCGCGCGGATCGACCGACGCGTCCAACTTGTTGAAGCCTGCACTTGCACGAGGCGAACTGACTATCATCGGCGCCACTACCATTGATGAATATCGCAAGCACATAGAGACTGATGCCGCTTTTGTGCGACGATTTCAACCAATAATGGTCGAACCAAGCACCGTTGAAGATACCATCCAAATAATTCTGGAGCGAAAGACAATTTTAGAAAACCATCATGGGGTGTCGATCTCGCATGAGGCAATTGTACAGGCCGCGACCATGGCAGATCGCTATATTGCTGACCGGCATCTTCCGGACAAAGCCATCGATGTCGTTGACGAGGCTGCTAGCGCGTTGGCGATTGATGAACCGAGCGGCAATGTTACGGTCGAAATAATCAGTTCAATGATCAGCCAGATGACCGGAATTAAAGTTGATCAACTCGCGATGCAAGAGTGCGCCAGACTGGTCAACATGGAGTCCGAACTAGGCAAGCGCGTTATCGGCCAACATCCTGCCATCTCAGCGCTTTCTCGTTCGGTCCGTCGTGCCCGTTCGGGCCTGAAAGACGACAAGTCGCCGATTGGCAGTTTCCTTTTTCTTGGCCCCACAGGCGTCGGAAAAACCGAAGTCTGTAAGGCTCTGCAAGAGTTTTTGTTCGACAGTGACCGTCAAATCATTCGATTAGACATGAGCGAATACATGGAAAAGCATAATGTATCGCGCATGATTGGCGCTCCTCCTGGTTATGTCGGGTATGAAGAAGGCGGTCGATTGACTGAAGCCGTGCGGCGCAGACCATACAGCGTCGTCTTGTTGGACGAAATCGAGAAGGCGCATTCCGACGTATTCAATGTCCTGCTGCAGGTGTTGGATGACGGTCGGCTCACCGATGGGCTTGGGCGCACGGTCGACTTCAGGAACACGGTGATCATAATGACGTCGAATATTGCCTCATCTTTAATCACCGATACTTTGACAAAGCTGGGCGATCGCTGTTCTCAAGAAATATTGCTGGAGGCTGCAATGCCGCAAGTCAAAAGAATATTCAATCCCGAATTTCTCAATCGACTCGATGAAATTGTCTGCTTTGGACAGCTTTCCAGACCTGATCTCATGACGGTGCTCGGACTGCAGCTTGCAGATCTTTCCGATCGGCTTGAACGGCAGCATGGCATGTCAATCGAGCTGGATGATCGCTCGCGAGAGTTCGTTCTATCTCAGGGCTATAACCGCGAATTCGGTGCCAGACCAATGAAACGGGCTGTCCGCCGTCTGGTGGAAGATCCTCTGGCCGACAAGCTGATCCGCGGTGAATTCGAGCGTGGCGCGCTTGTCAGTGCTTCCGTTGAGGGGAATGCCCTGGTTTTCCATTCCACCAGATGTCGTTGACCTGGCAGTTTAATCTCCAGACTGAATGGCCGTTACTTATCGCATAAGCAGTGGTCTGATAGAGTTCCGCCCTGCTTCAATTTTCTCTTGCATTGAAAGGATACACCAATGACAAATACAATCTTGACTTGGATTCGCCTGCGCTGGCAGTGGTATCGCTTATGGTGCTCCATTGCCGATTTAAAGTGGGTTGCGAAAGTCGGTCGTGATAACGAAAGTATCTACAATCAACCACTGTTTAAGTGCTTTGAGGCCTGGGTTGATCATGCTCAGTTGAATTACGATGATGGTCTGCTCCAACCGAGTGAGTATGCCGCCAGCAAAGCGGTGGCAGCATTCAACCGGATGCCTGAACCGCGGCGTATGTTTTTGTCGAAGCTGGCTCAAGCTGCCCGTATGACCGATTACCGCATGAGAGTTGCCCATCTCTGTCAGTAGTGGTGAAAATTTTGCTTGGAAGAAATTATCCAAGCGTTCGTTGTTAACGTGTTGACAATCCGGCCTTCGAATCGCCTAAATCACTTGAAAGGGATACCCATGTCCATTCTGGGAATTGCCGCTCTAATTGCTGCAGTTGTGATGCTCTGTCTAGTTCCTCAGATCCGAAAATTCTTGCCGTTTGACTATTGGATTTCAATGCGAAATCAAAAACTTGCCGATCAACTGATCACCAGGGCTGAGTCTGCTTTGCTCTGCGGCAAAAATGCCGATGCCAAGGCTGCTTTTGAACGAGCGGCATTGCTTGGTAAAGAAAATGCGCTGCTTATGTCCGAGGCGTATTTTGGACTTTGCCGCATCTGTCAGCGTGACGGCGATCTGAATGGTGCTGTCCAGCAGATCGATAAAGCACTGCATTATGCGCCGAAGTGGCGTGAGTACAAACGCAATTTTGAAGGTCTTCTAATGGGTGAGAAGGACCGCATTATCAACAAGATTCACCGGTCGGTTCTGCATTAGTTTGGATGACGTTGAACTCGGTATTCACATGTCTCTGCTGAGACAAAAAGGGGCGACACTTTCATCCTTTCCTTTCACTCTATCTCTCAACAGTCTTGCGATTTGCTCAACACGGTCTAGAGGCAAATGCTGACTGTAGGTCAAAAAATCGAAATTTCACAAATAAAGGTACCACCTTATGTCCACCGAACCGAAAAATGAAGAGTTACCCATCGGATACGCTAATGCCTGCGAACTTTTGGAAAAGAAAAATGGTTCGCGCTGCAATAGGTCTATGCGATATCGCCTGACGAACGTTCGTGGGGTCTATGTTGAAGAACGCTTCAGCAGCGGACTGGTCAGAAATCCCGCAAAACAAGGATTTTGGGGATTCTTACAATCTGACTACATACGCGGATCTGTGCGCGAATTGTCGACGGTCTACATCAATGGCGAAGGGCACGGCAGATTGCACGGGGGAAGCGAATCGTGCGCCCGAGCTATTCAGCAGATGCTGTCAGCGCCGGGACAGAAATCTATTGACTTGATCGTATCGGGTCACTTTACTGAATCAGGATGGTTTGTCGATGACATTAAAGTCTACGGCTCGTCATAGCCAAAGCGTTTTTCTACTTTCCGTTCAGCATTGTATGAATTTCTGCAAAAAAGCAAACAAAACGGAAAAAACCATGACAATCTCCGACTTTGGACATAGTCAACTCGAAAATCTTGAGCCTGGTCTCTACAGCTGCCGTTTCGAACCCAAAGGACCTTGCAAACTCATGAGAGTCTTCGAAGACGAACGCGAAGGACGCAAGGCGCAAGTTTATGGAACGGACGATTGGTTATCTCCATTTAGCACCAGTCTCCTCGCTCGGATGCAGTGGATCCTAAAAGATCTCGATAGAATCGACGACTGCACCAACTTTCTGACCGAACAAATTAGCGCAAGCGCTAACTCACTAAGAGACCAAGTTGAACTCGTGCTGAAAGCCGACGAACTTGCCCGGGAAAAGGCCGAGAAAGAAAAGATCGCGCAACAGAAAATTGCTTCGTTGTTCGAGGCGAAAGTGATTATCGACAGGATACCTTCCATGGTCAAGGTTGCGCGCCTGCAGGATGAGACTCAGGTGGTTGTGCTGTCCGTCGAACAAGGAAGTGGACAACTCGATCAGCCCGAGATTGTTTCGGCTTTCGAAAGCCCGTTCGTTAACGGAGTGGCTAAGCCTGAAAAGTTGCGCGGAACTGCTGCAGTTGTTTTCGACGTTTGTAAGGCGGCCCAGATGGAGCCGGTCCTGACCCCGCATGGAGACCGGGCCGGCTTCTCGATTGTGTTCAACATCACGCCTTTTCGTCCGATACCGGATATGGTGACTCCGGACTACAGCTAGTCGACGTCCTGTTGCTTATGTTAATCAAGCAGGTTCAGAACGGGTTCATTGAACGGCTGAGTCTCCGACAGATGGCTCTATCAGATCTTTTCTGCTAATGGCTAAAATACTTGCGGAGGGCACCAATAGTGGTGCTCTCCTGATTTAGCCAAAATCTGATTGGTATCACTTGTAAATATCGATTTAAGGGGTATGATATTTATAGGGTATAGTTGTTATTTTCAAAAAAACAAAAAAAAATAACGCAGAGTTCAACTTTCGAACATCTGCGTTATTTGCACCCATAAGCGTACTCCGAACTTTAGCTCGCAGCATGCTTATTCGAATACTTAGAGACCGCCGTCTTGTTTTTGCGAAAGTTCAGAGTGCAGCTGGATCGCGAGCCTCACTCAACGTCACTTTGGTGTAGGCGCAAATACGCCGCCATCCCGATGCGAGCAAACGTGCGAACAAGCTGATCAGTATCGAAACCACCGCATAAGTAATTCTCCTGATCATGAGTACTGAACCAATTTATTTCCGAATGAATGACCAAGCTGCCTGATTCCTCCAGCGCGAAACTGGTGAGTCGGTTCGACGTTCATAGCTGTTCTCACCAAGTCGCAATTCAAAAACACACGGGTCCTCGGGGAAAAGCGGATTAATCAGTTCTACCGAACCACGCCCACTTCCTCGCTGTTGAGCAAGCGGATTCCAGGCAATTGAGAATGAGCGCATCGTATGATTTCCGACATCATCGTAATCAACTTGTTCTACATCACCTTCAACGCGCAATTCATAAGACCGCGGCGCTCGGAGGAACAACCCGAACTTCTGGTCTGCTGGAAAGGTCACCGCGGCTTTCAATCCATGCAGCCCAGCCTCATCCTCGTGGAATCGGTCAAGCTCTTGAGTCCACCATGTGACCGAGATGGTCAGCCTGTCACTAGCCATAATTTCTTTCCTTAGTTCACTTAGTGAAAAAACACGAAACAGCCAATCCAGCATATATCCGGTTAGCGGATGATCGGCGTCAAGGCCTTTTGCCGGTTGACGACAGTCAAATCTGCCGCTTGACATAACTGTTACCTCCTTTAGTTTCTTAGTCTTCTGGTTCTTTGTCGTCGATCGGTTTTTTCTTTGTTTTGCGT
>Ga0163149_10001204_pt1 | contig 33587 bp, 26 predicted proteins | sample OliLakLV19MP5G1_FD_148604 | JGI IMG/M metagenome (GOLD analysis project Ga0163149, IMG submission 148604) | Freshwater microbial mat bacterial communities from Lake Vanda, McMurdo Dry Valleys, Antarctica - Oligotrophic Lake LV.19.MP5.G1 | ecosystem: Environmental > Aquatic > Freshwater > Lake >... | reverse complement strand
ACCTTTTTCATTAATTTTCACAAATATGCAAAAAAAAAAACGATTGTGATTTTCTGGAGTTCATTTTTCATGTCTTTTAACAAAATTTTACATATCAAAACGGTAAATGGGCTTTAAATCACTAATCTCATCAACCATTACGTGCAAATCCTTTATCAATCCATCCGCCATACCATAAACCCAACCATGAATTTGCAAATCTCTTCTTGCCCATGCCTGTTGAACAATTTTTGTTTTACAAAGATTGTGTACTTGTTCAATTACGTTTAACTCTACCAAACGGTTTTCTCTTTGTTTAACATCGGCAATTGCTTCTAATTCCGTTGCATGTTTATCATACACTTCCTTTATATTACGAAGCCAGTTGTTTACAAAACCGTTGTCATTATTAGTCATGGCAGCTATCACACCACCACAACCGTAGTGTCCGCATACAATTACATGTTTCACATGTAATACCTCAACCGCATAATATAATACACTCAGCAAATTCATATCTGTATGCACCACCACATTTGCAATATTGCGATGCACAAATATGTGTCCTGACTTAGTCCCCGTTATTTCATTTGCTGGAACACGGCTATCTGAACAACCTATCCATAAATATTCAGGAGTTTGACCTAAAGACAAATCCTTAAAATAATTTGGATCATTCTTTAATTTTTCAGCTGCCCAGTTCTGATTTCCTTGCAAAAGCTTTTCATAGCTTTTAATCATTTCTGCTTTTTCCATTTATACGATGTTTATACCCCGCAGGGACTCCTATGGAGCAAATTTAACAAATAATGCGGTATGATTTCCTAAAGTAAACTTAATCTTAAATTAATGTAAAACAGGCAGAAGCCAAGTAATTTAGCCGAAGTTATTATGAGCCAAACGAGTTTTAAAATATTATTGATTGATACAGATGAGGAGCTACTATCCATTGTGGAATCCGCATTAAAATCAGAAGGCTTTTCAGTGTTTTCATCCAAAAATTCCAAAGAAGCAATACAGATTGCTACTGAAGAATTACCACAACTTGTACTGGTAGATTTGCTGATGCCAGAGCTGGATGGAATTGACATTTGCATTGAATTACGACACAAAACTGAATTAGCAAATACACTAATCGTTTTTCACACCGAACGAAGTGAAGATTATTCTCAAATAGCTGCATTCAATGCTGGCGCAGATGATTACATTATTAAACCTGTAAAACCTCGGGTTTTAGTAAGCAGATTAAAAGCTTTATTAAAAAGGCATTCGAGTCATCATGTAGAAATAGATACCAGCAAACTAAAAGGATTAATAATTGATCGTGAGCGTTATCTGATATTTTTGGAAGGATTAGAAATTGTATTACCCAGAAAAGAATTTGAATTATTATCTCTGCTTTCTACTTCTCCAAGAAAAGTATTTACACGAAAAGAAATTTCACAATTAATCTGGGGTTATGAAATCTATTCAAAAAACAGAACCATTGATGTGCATATAAGAAAACTAAGAGAGAAGCTAGGCGATAAATACATAAAAACAATAAAAGGAATTGGATACAGTTTAGAAATCTGAAAGCAAAAAAAACGTCCCGAATGAGCGAGACGTTTTTTTGTATTAACCTTTTTATTTTATAATGCGCTATATGATTTTTCGCTGGTTAAAACACCTGCTTCATTCCACATCAACCATTTTCCTGTTTTTTCACCTAAAGCATAATTCATTTCATACCTTTTCACACCTTTAGCATCCCAAACCAACCACAATCCATCTTTTTTTCCTGATACATAAAAAGCTTGTGCGATTTTATTTCCAAGTTCATCCCAACGCAACCATTCTCCATTTTTATCATTGCTTGCAAAAAATCCGGTTTCCATTACATTTTCATTTTCATAATAATATGTGACAGCACCATTTGCTTTTCCTTCTTTGACATCAAACATCGATTTCTTTTTTCCTGATTCGAAATAAGCTGTATAAGAACCTGAATATAAATTCCCGTTACTTGTAAAATACAAACCATCTTTCAAAACAATACTTTGAACAGATTGATTACTAACGATGCTTAAATCTTGAGCCGATACTCCACCAACTATTGTTAAGGTGATAATGAGTGACAGGATTAATTTTTTCATAACGTTGAGTTTTTGTTTCTAATTACTTCAACGCAAAGTAAAGCACAATAGTTTTAATATTCTGCTTACTAGCCAATAAATATTTTTTAATGTTAAGTTAATGTAAACTTAACGTAGGAGGTGGGTAAAGTTTGCTTGGAATTTAAATGCAAAAAAGCCCTGAGTATGTTACTCAGGGCTTTTTAGGAAAAAAATTGAAATTATTTTGACTCTAATTCTATAACAAGGGTATTGTATGAAAAAGGCTCAATGTTAATTTTAGTGTCATTGTATGAAACAAAGGAAACAACAGCTTCTGTTTTTACAACATTGATGTTTGCTGAAAAATTACCATTTAAGTCTGTATACACTATTTTATCTGCAATTTTAATTTCAGCTCCTGCAATTTCTTCCCCACTTATCTTATCAATTACTTTCCCTGAAACAAGCTTAGTGTTAGTCGCGTTTTTATTGTCGATGCCGTTTCCTGCAACGCCAAGATTTGTTATTAAACTAACTACTAATATTAAAATACTTCTTTTCATTATTTGTTTATTACACTACAAATGTACAATCAAGCCGGAAAGAACCAGTGACGGAAAACTTAAGATTACATGAAGGATTTGTTACGAATGTAAAATTTACATTACCGGAAATTAGGAAGCCAATTCATTTCTTCTTGATTCATAACACCCCGAATGAGGCTGAGTAGCAATTTGGGACGGACAGGCTTTACAACAATATGTTCAGTGAAGTCCGTTTTCAAATAATCTTCCAATTCAATCAAACTTAATAATACTGTGTTTTTCAACCGCTCTGTCTTTATTTGTTTTGAAAACAATCGTATGCTTGATTCAGCATCAAACGTATTTACAACAATAAGGTCGGGTAATTTTTTTTCAGCTATACTTATAGCATCTCTTAAGTTCTCCGCTTTAAAAACCTGAAAACCATTTTCAATTAAATTCGTTTCAATAAATTCAAGTTCTTTCTGGTCGTCAAAGACTAACAATACACTTTTCATATTTTTTTCTGATCCAATAACACAAACAAATATAAATCTTCAATGAAAAGAAAACATTTTCACAATATTATCAAATGGTAAAGTCCATTATAAATGCTCCCTTTTCTTCTATAACATGGTCACAAATAAAAAAACAGGAGATACGCTCCTGCTTTTTTTACAACGCAGACCCAACAAATTTAATTCTTCTCAACAATACGTATTACTTGTATTTTATCATTAATCATCACCTTCACCAAATAAATACCTGCAGAAAGGTTCTGTTGTTTTGCACCGAAAGTATAGTTATAATCTCCGTAAGAAAGCTCCCCTGACACAAGCGTTTGTACTCTTTCTCCTAATACATTGTATACTTCAGCCAATACGGTTGCATTTTCGGAAAGAGTTAAATGAACCGAAGTAAATTCATTATAAGGATTAGGATACACTACTACTCCATTGGTGTTTTTCACCGAAGCAATATCAGTAGTAGTAACAATTACAGAACTTGATGTTGCCTCACAACCAGCTGAATTACCCGTTACAACATAATAAGTTCCATTTGAAGCAAGGATATAATTTTGAGATGTGGCACCACTTATTGGCAGACCATTCAAATACCATTGATAGGTTGATCCAAAAGTAGAAATTAATGTTGAACCGCTTTGAGTGATTAAAGGAACAGCTGGTAATGAATATATTGTAATGTATGTATTTGCAGATGCAGCAGAACAACTTCCATCGTTTACACTTACGCTATAGTTTCCTTGATTCAATGCATAATAAGTGCTTGACATAGCACCTGAAATCGTAGTTCCATTAAAATACCATTGAAAAATTAATCCCGTGCTTGCAGTTAAAAGCAAAGAATCGTCTGCACAAAAAGAGGTTGAACCACTGGCAGCTATTGTTGCAACAGGTAAAGAATTCACCATTACAGCTTGTAAGGAAGACGTATTGCTACAAGCATTTAAATCTGTTACCACCACCGAATAATTCCCGGAAGCATTCGCATTATATGTATTAGCAGTGGCTCCGGATATTGCAGATCCATTCAATTGCCACTGGTAGGTATTTCCTGTTGATGTTGACAAAAGAACTGAACCTCCTGAACAAAAAGTGGTTGAACCACCAGCTGTTATTGGTGCTGAAGGCAGTGTATTAACGCTCACATTTATTGAATTTGAGTTTATGCTGCAACCAACATTATTTAATTGAACCGAATAATTACCAGAAATAGTTGCATTGTAAATAGAAGTAGTAGCTCCTGATATTGGAGCCGCTCCATTATACCAAGTATATGTTGCACCAGGCAAAGTACTTGAAGTTAACGACACCGTATTTCCAGCACAAACTGTTACTGGTCCCGATGCTGTATTTGTGGCTAAGGCAAGCGGACAAGCAATTTCATAAACAGAAGTTGTACTGCTCACTTCGTTTCCTAAAACGATTAATGCTTTACCGTTAGGACTATCTTGTTGACGGATATAGATAATTCCTTCAGGGCCCCTATCACCTGTCAATCCGGTTAAACCACGATTATTAATATATTGAACAAATACAGGAGCAGCAGGATTATTTATGTTGAAAGCCATCAATCCACCAACACGTTCCATACTCACAAATGCATAAAGATTTCCTGCAATGGATGCCGTAACGACACCTTCGGGCTCCGGACCTTTATCATCGCTTCTGTCTTTTTTAGTAATGTTTGTATTACTACAATTAAACATTGCACCATAAACCGGATCCGCTGCTGTTATTTGTTCCAGATCATCACCGCTATCATAAACCAAAGTTCCGCTGGTTGCATTCCAAATAGAAAATGAACGAGCACCATAAGAATAAATTTCATCAAAATCACCATCATTATCTGTATCACCAAGTTTATTTGTGCATTTTAATCTACCCAAATTAGCATTTGATTTCATTACAGATGCGTAAGGAAATGCAGTAGGATCTAAAATATAAGATGCGTTTCCGATTGTAGTTTCTTCATTCATACCTGTATACGCTCTGGCATCACCTTCATTTGCAGTAATTAAATATTCTGAAGCTCCAATGTTAAATCGAGTCATTCCGTCAGGCAGATACATCCCTTTAATAGGCCAATTAGCAATATTAATATTGCTTCCATTATTGGTAGCATCAATTCCATTATTAGCAGCATTATAATTTTTAAAACCCAAAGGCTTGATATCGGTAATTGTATTGGTTGCCATATTCACGTATGCAAAAGCATTATTTTCTTGTAACGCTACATAAGCAGTTTGATCGTCTTCCGACAAAGTAATGTATTCCGGTTCCATGTCTTGGGAAACTGTTGCCCCAGGTCCAAAGATTCGAACACCACTTGCCTTTAATGTTGCTTGCTGACTATCAAATGCAGTAAATAAAGCAGTCGTAACATTTGATTGTGTTAAAGCTACAAGACCAACTGAAATATCAATAATACTTACAGAACCTTCCGGATCGATAGTATATGCATCATTTGGTTGTCCTTCATTTGCTGTAAGAATACGCGTTCCGGCATTATTAAAAGTAATCATATCAGGTTGCGCACCAACAATTACTTGTTTTTGAAAAACACCATTTGTATCAAAAAATACAACAAAGCCATCCAGCTCCGGAATGTTATTTTCAATTGCACAAGCAACAATTCCGTTTTTTACTGCAACGCTATTTATATTTCCATAAGAAGAAATATCAATTGAACTTATCAAAGACATTGCTGCCGGATTTAAAAAATCAACAATGTCTAATTTTCTTCCAATAGAATTCGCAACAAATAATCGTTGACTGATTGGATCGTGAGCAACAATTTCTGCAGAATTTGTTCCTGCTGCAGCATTTGAAAAACTGGAAACAAAAGTCATAGAAACTTCATTTGTTCCTACTGGTGCACTATTCTCATTGTCTTGAATAAAAATGGTTTGTTGTATTATTCCTATTATTGTTGCATTAGTAGCATTTTGTAATTTGATAACAAAATATTCGGAAGGTTCTGCCAGTAAATCTTCATTCAGCGTAATTGTTACCGGCAATGTTCCGCTTGAATTTGCAGGAAATATAATTGTTTGAGTAGAATAGGTAATATCTGAACCAACTGTTGCAGTTCCAAATGGAATAATTACAACATCTACTGATGATGCACTAGAATTTGAATTTGTGATAGAAATATTTGCCGAAATTGTTCCGGCCGACTCTAAAACTGTTTGATTGTCGATTGAAAAAGCAACATTTGCAGGAGGTAATGTTAATGTAACAGTAGAAGTTCCATCCGACATAGATCCGATAGCCCAAACTCTGTTTGCTGTATACGCATTCACTAAAGTATCAAATGTTCCTGTAGCAAAAACTGTAACTCCTGAAGAAGAAGGGTCAGCAGTTATAAAACTACTTGTTTGTAATTTTCCACCGGCATAAAGATCATTAATCGGCAATTGGTAACCATCTATTCCGGCATTTACTAATGCTGTTCCTATTGCTGATCCATAAAATACTGCATCAATGGGAACAGAAGAATTCGTTAGTGTAGAAATGTCGGCATCAAATACTGCTATGCCATCTGCATTAGCACCACCATTTCCAAAAGGCCCTGAAGAAGAACTTCCAAACCCATCACCACCAATAGTTAAAGTATTAATGATTCTTAATTTCACTCCGGTGGGAGCCATCAAAGAACCACCAACATAAACAACATCTCCTGGATTAACCGTTCCTGTATTTATATTGAATCCATAACTAAGGACTCCGCCAGTAATCCAACCCGATGAGGTAGCTGTTCCATTATTGGCTACAACCAAACTATACGGTGTAATTGCAAAATTTATAAATTTAGTAGCTCTTAATTCTACCCATTCATATGGGGAATCTGTTCCAGATGGATTAACAAAAAATTCTGATATTATCAATCCAGGCCCCGCTTTTGCAATGGTAATAAAACCAATTATTCCCAAGGAAATAAATAATTTTTTTAACAAATTTCCGTGCATTTTTTTCATATTTATTACTGTTTAATTTCGCAACAAAATTGAAAACGTAGTCTTATCTAAATAACAGCAGAATATTATTCTATGCTTAAATAAAAGGGATAAATTGTAAATAGAAAGAACCTATGAAGTTGAACTAATGTTATGAATGTTAAAAAATAAACACTCAATAAAAAATAATTACAAACAATAAATTAAAAAAAATCTAAAATAAAAATTTCATTTTGGAAGCGCTACCAATCGAAATTAAAAAATTATTATCCTTACATCATCTGATTTTACAACACTTACCAAAAAATTTGTTTGTCGAATATATACAATGATTCGTGATAAAAAAAGTCAAACTTCTCGATATTAACAATTTGTTTATGTTCCTAAAACAACTTTCAACAAAGGCTTACGTACTATTGTATCCAACATTATTAATATGGAACAAACAATTAGTCTTAAAAATAATTTTGTAAGAAATATAGCTTATAAGTTTTTCCAAACTAAATCGCGAGAGGAAAATTTTGAATTTGAAACCTCGATAATATTAAAAAAGAAAAAAGAAAGCAGAAAAACAGATGAACTAAATGATAGTATCATTTATGCGAAACGAATTCAGGAAGGAATGATGCTGAAAGAAAAACATCTTTTCAGATTGTTTCCAAATTCATTTATCCTTTTTAAACCAAAAGACATTGTTAGTGGTGATTTTTATTGGTTTACAAAAATTGAGAACAAAATTATTATTGCGGTAGCCGATTGCACTGGCCACGGAATTCCGGGAGCTTTTATGTCGGTATTAGGAATAAGCTTAATGAACCAAATAGTTATTGAAGAAAAAAACAGTAACGTATCATCTATCCTCCAAAGGCTGAATCATAAATTAAATAAGGCTTTTGATTATTCAAATGATTTTATTGAAGAAGAGAGGCGTCCGTTTGATGGGATGGACATTGCCCTCTGTTGTATAGATTATGATAGTAATTTTTTGACTTATTCGGGAGCATTAAGACCAATGTACCATATTTCAAAAAATGAACTTATGAGTATTGACGGCTCACACTATCCTATAGGTGGAATGAATCTTGAATCTAACAGAAGATATGAAAGTCAAAGTGTAAATTTCAGCAAGGGAGATAAATTATACTTTTGCAGTGATGGTTATGCTGATCAGTTTGGAGGATCGAGAGATAAAAAATTCATGACACGTAATTTTAAAAATTTACTTTTAAAAACTTCAAAATTATCCATGCAAACTCAGCAATTAGAATTGGAACGAAAATTTAATGAATGGAAAAGCAATTATGAGCAAACGGATGATGTGCTTGTTTTAGGAGTTAGTTTATAGCTATGAGAGTTGCAAGAACTCTTTATACCAATATCCCGATTGCTTAATCGTTCTTTCTTGCGTTTCAAAATTTGTATGCACAATTCCAAATCGAGGATAAAATCCTTCTGCCCATTCAAAATTATCGGTAAAAGTCCAGACAAAATAGCCTCCCACTTTTACTCCATCCTCCTTTGCATGTAATATCTTTTTTAGATGGTCTTTCAAATAAGTTGTTCGTTGTTCGTCATTGATTTTACCGTCAAAAACAACATCATTAAAAGCCGCGCCATTTTCAGTAACAATTATTTTTTTAATTTGTGGATACTCATTGTATTTTTTTAAAATGTGATAGATGGAATCGGGATAGACTTCCCAATTCATTAATGTTTTTTGCACCTTGCGTTTATCGGCTTTAATAATTTTAGCGTGAAGAGAAGGAACTAAATAAGAATGAGTAATAATCTCCCTGGTATAGTTTTGTATTCCAATAAAATCAAAATCAAATTTCAACAACTCTTCATCATTATGCTGGAAATAATTATAAATTCTATCAAGCAATTTTAAATCGCCAGTAGGATATCCAAGTCCTAATGCTGGTTCAATAAATAATCGATTCAACAACGCATCCACACGTTTGGTAGCAAGGATATCCTTTTCAGAATTTGAATACGGTTCCAAATGCGAACAAGAAAAAGTAGTGCCGATATTGGAATCCTTTCGGATATTTTTCAATCTACTTGCACCAACCGATTGACTCAATGCTGCATGATGAACAGCCGGAATAAAATTTTTCAACCCTTTTCTTCCCGGGGCATGTACTCCTAAAAAATAACCCGCACCCGTAAATACCATTGGTTCATTCATAATCATCCAATCGTTTACTCGGTCGCCAAATTTTTTTGCGCAAATTTCCACATAATCACCAAACCAATTTACCACTTCCCTGTTGGTCCAGCCACCTTTGTTTTCAATTGCCTGAGGAAGATCCCAGTGATACAAAGTTACCCAAGGTTTTATCCCCAGCTCTAATGATTTATCAATCAATCGATCATAAAAATCGATACCTTTTTGGTTAATTTGTCCTTGACCAGTTGGCAATATTCTAGTCCAAGATAGTGAAAACCGAAAATTGGGAATGTTTAAATATTTTAACAATTGTAAATCGTCAGCATACCGATTATAGAAATCACAAGCATGATTCCCGTGATGATTGGCATAAATTTTTTTACGTTGGCTGGAAAATGTATCCCAAATAGAAGCCCCTTTCCCATCTGCAGTATGGGCTCCTTCTATTTGATAAGCTGCGGTAGATATTCCCCAATGAAAATCTTCACCAAACTGCTTTCTATTCAACATAATTAAATCGCAGATTAAACCCTAACAGCTGAAAAGGATTCATTCAATTTAAAATTCGGAATATAAATTTTTCTTTTGTAATGTTCTGCAATAATTGAATCGATTATTTGCTCAGTAATATCTGGGTAATCCACAGGGATAGTTTTTCCGTATTCTAACCATTCTTTAATTTCATCGTGAAATTTAGATTTTAAGCTTTTTATAACAGGCACTCCCATTTTTTTTAGTGCTGCTGCATTACATTGCTGTTCATATTGTGTTTTCATAGGAATTACCATCAATTTCTTTTTCAGAAACAATGCCTCAGCGGGAGTTTCAAAACCTGCACCACACAATACCCCTTTGCAATTTGCCATACTTTTTAAAAATGCTTCATTATTAATTGGCTGTATGGTTATATTATCTTCTATTATAATTTTCCTATTGTGTTTGCTAAATACTTCCCACTTGGTAGATTTAAATTTTTTTAAATTTTTTAATAAACGCTCATCATCATATGCAGGAAGATAAACTGTATAATGTCGTTTGTTTTCAGGAATTAAATCTCGAACCTCTTTTCTAATTACGGGAGTAAAAATATTTTTATCAAATTTAGAAAAATGAAATCCATATTGAGCTGTAGTTGGAGCATAGTATTTTAATACTATTTTTCCCAAAGGATCCTTTTTCCTTGGCTTAGGAGCTTTTTTGGCAAGTACGGCACTCTGATGGCTTAATGCGATGCATTGTAATCCTTTATTCTTACAAGCCCAGGCAGTTATTGGTTCGAAGTCATTGATAATTAAATCGTAATTCTCAATCGGAATTTTTGTAATATCATTTGACAATTCTCGCAAATCCATTTTCAGGTAGGTGCTAACAATGTCCACTCCACCATTTTTCCCAAAAACAAAACTTAAGCCTTTAAACTTGTATTTAATTACAAAAGGCAAACTTACATCCGCCTGAATTCCACTCACTAAGATGTCTACCTCTCCTTTTTTCTTTAGAATAGGAATAATGTCTCTTGCGCGACTTAAATGTCCGTTTCCAGTACCTTGAATAGCGTATAATATTTTCATATATAAAATTTTTATGCACGTTTCATCAAATTAAACTCTTCAACTAAATTTTCAAACAACTGTGAGTTATCAAGCGTTACAAATTTTTTCTCGGTAAGGTCTACGGCCTGTGCCACTATATCTTCATGATATTTATAAATACACCATTTCCCTTCATGATATTCTAAAGAAGTAAGATTTTCTATCCAATCACCTGAATTCATGTAGGTAATTGTTCCATTATTGTTTTTTATTTCTCGAATTTCAGGCTGATGAATGTGTCCGCAGATTACAAAATCATATTCATTTGATATACCAATATCCGCAGCAGTTTGCTCAAACGCATTTATAAATTTCACTGCCCCTTTTACACTGTTTTTAATTTTTTTTGAAAGAGAAATCTTTCCTTTCCCCATTTTTTGAGAAAAATAATTCACCGTCCTATTTAATAAAATTAGTGCATCGTAGCCAATTGCACCCAATTTTGCCAGCCATTTAGCATGCTGCATCGTAACGTCAAACACATCACCGTGAAAAATCCATGCTTTTCTACCATCTAATTTTAATACTACTTTATTAACAATTTTTAAAGAACCCATTTTAAATCCAACAAAACGCCTCAACATTTCATCATGATTTCCTGTGACATAATATACTTTTACATCTTTCGCGATTAAACCGGTAATGTGTTTAATTACCTGCATGTGACTTGCTGGCCAATAGCGTTTATTAAATTGCCAGATGTCTATTATATCTCCATTTAGTATCAATTTCTTAGGTTTTATGCTTTTTAAATATTGAAGCAACTCCTTCGCATGACACCCATATGTTCCCAAATGAATGTCAGAAATAACAACAACATCCACCTCTCGTTTTTTCACTTTCATAATTATGAGTTAACAGATAATTGACCTTGATTGTGAAGTTTATTGGACTTAAAGGGTGAACACAAAGCAGAAAGTTGTTTCATGAAAATTCTTATTACAATTGCATGAAACCAAAATAAAATTGTTTTCATTTTAATATAGTTAAAAGGTAAATACAGAAATATAAGGAGGTAGAAAATTGCTAAAGCACTGAGCTTTGTTAGAAAAATGAATTATACGTTTTTCATAATTCATTAACAATTAGTATATCGCAACATTAACTTTATCACAATACAAAAATAGCAGAGCAATATCAATTGTCCTTTAAGAGATAATTAAGAAATAATTAACAAATCTCTTCTTTAGAAATCTTGTTTAAATAGAATAGAGGCAAAAAAAAGAATAGAAAACAACAATGTAATCCAAAAAGTTACAAGATGAATATTTATCTGTTCGCCACCAGATAGCCTTTTAATAATATTTTTCATATAAAATATTTTAATTTCTTACAATCTTATTTTGATAGAAATAATCATCCGCTGTGATAATCAAAAAATAAATTCCTTTTGAAAATCCTTGCAAATCAATAGAAACAATGTTGTCCAAATTTTTATTTTCTGAAAACAAAATTTGCCCCATGCTGTTAACAATTTTAATATTAAATGCTATATAAGTGTCTTTTGTAAATACAATATTCAATTTTTCACTGGTTGGATTTGGATATATCTGCTCTACATCATTAGTCAAAAAATCAATAGATATAGACACCATTGCAGAATAGGAAATCATCCCATTAAAATCTGTTTGCTTCAAACGATAATAAGATATTCCATTTAAAGGAAAATCATCAACAGACGAATAATTTCTCATTTGACTGCTATTACCTGCTCCATCAACATTCGCAATAGATTCAAAACGAACAGCATCTATGCTTCGTTCTACTGTAAAAAAATCGTTATTAGTTTCAGTAGCTGTTTGCCAAAGCAATTCAACGGTACGTTTATAAGTATATGACGCAGTAAAGTTCAACAATTCAATTGGCAAAACGATAAGACAATCAACGAAAACGAAATTTGTTTGATTGTATGCTCGCCCCCTTGAAGTACTTGCAACAAATGCTGTTCCTGTCATATTATCTGAAGTATATCGAAAGGCGTAAACGCGGTAGTAATAGCAGTTACCTGCTACAACAGAATTGTCTGTAAAGCTTGTCGTTCCTGACGAATTTATTTCAGCTACAACTGTTGCGCTACCAATTGTTCCACCAACAGAATACGTAACGCCATCTGTTGGTATTGTAAATGTATTACTTGTATTCCGCAAAATCATATACCCAATTGTATTATCAGAGGGATTGGGATCAGTAGCAGCTGTCCAAGCGAACGTTATATCACCGGGAATACTTACTGAAGGAACAACTGATTGTGAAACAATTACAGGTTCACGCAAACCATCCACAAAAATAGTATTCCCTGTTGCACTTGAGCCACATGTATTTGGTAAGCCAAAGGTGATGGTTGAATTGTTTTTGGAAGTAAAAGCATTTCCTGTAGCTGGCCCATCATAATCACTAATCACAGCTCCCGGACAGACGTAAATAGCATCTCCCGAACTTGCATTATTAGCATGATTCAATTTCGGAGTAGCCATAGCTGTCCAATCTGCTCCAACAGTAGATTTATGAGCCAATGCATGAATGTGGGTTCCTGAACTATTTCTTAATTCAATAATATCTCCGGTTCCTGCAATATCTAATGTCCCCGATCCAAATGCACCACCAGAAAAGTATGAAGCACTTTGTGCGCTCAACTCAACATATCCATCATCTTTATTAACATCTAATGGATGTGCAACACCAGAGGAATTATTTGTTCTGGTCCAAATCATTATGATTGTTCCAGCTCTCATGTTATTCCAAAAAGTACTATTATTAAAAGTAACGGGCGTTTGGAAACTTGTTTGTGTACTATTGTTATCTCGAATAGTCCAACTATTCATGTTCGTATTATCAGTTACAACCAACAATTCAATCCACTCATCTTCAGGCGCAACTGCATTAAAATATGCGTTCACAACTACTTGTTGAGCTATCACGTCTTTCGAATAGAAATTAGTTTGAAATAATAGACAATAAAAAATTACCGTTATACTTTTCATATAAATACATTTTAGAAATACGTAATACACGTATTTAAGTTATGAGACTAAAATGATGAAGCGGTTTCGGAGTATCCCTCTAATGAAGAATTCTTGTAGGTTATTCACTTAATCAGAAAACAATTACTTTCTTATCTTCTGATAACAAATATATATTTCAGAAGTTATTTTATTTTTATTCATACTTTAACAAATCATCATATTGCTTACCTTATGAGTAAAACAAAACCTGTTTTATTGTAAATTTTATTATCAAGACCCGTTGCTTTGATTATGTAATAATAAGTCCCATCACTCACACTAACACCGGTATCTGTTCTGCCATCCCACCCAATTTCTACGGAAGGAAGTACAATCATTTTCAAGCCCCATCTATCATAAATAGCACATTCAAATTCTTTGATACCACTGCTCGTTACTATAAAGGAGTCATTGTCACCATCATTATTTGGCGAAAACACATTCGGAACATTAAGAATAGAGGGATTTTCAAAAACGGTGATTTGAATCAAATAGGAGTCGGTACAACCATTTGCATTTGTTACTGTGAGTATTACATTATAAACTCCGGGAGTTTGAAACGTATTTGTTGGAGAAAATAAATTACTTGAATTGCCATCACCAAATGACCAAGAATAAGTTATTGCATTTAATGAACTACTATTTGTAAAATCAATGGTAAGCGGGCTTATTCCGCTAATGCTATTACCCGTAAACAATGCATTTACACTGTCAGAAACTACATTAATAGAAGCCGTATCGGATCCGCAAATATTGCTTACTATAACATAATATAAACCTTGATTATTAATATTTATTGAATTTATTGTTGAGCCTGTTGACCACAAATATGTCCCTCCACCATTTGCACTTAATGTTAAACTGTCTCCAACACAAATTGTTGTTGAACCAGTTGAGGTAATCGTAGCTAGCGGACTATTGATGACAGAAACATTTATTGTCGCGGTATCACTTCCACAATTGTTATATGCTGTCAGCGTGTACGTTCCTGCTAAAGTTGCAGAAACAGAACTTGTAATAGCACTTGAAGGTTGCCAGAGATAAGTTGTTCCACCTGATCCGTTCAGCATTACACTATTGCCATTACAAATTGTTGTTGAGCCAGCAGCTGTTATTGTTGTTGTTGGAAGTAGTTGCTGAGTAATTGTAATTGAGTCAGTCGTAATCCCACAACTATTTGTTGATGTTAAAATATAACTTCCTCCTGATCCAACATAAACAGAATCGTTAATCTCTCCCGTTGACCAAGAATAACTTCCGGTTCCTGTTGCCCACAACAACAATGTATTCCCCGGACATACTGTTGTATCAAGTGAATTAATTGATCCTAATGGCAATATGTTAATTATTATTATAGTTGTTGCTGGTAATGAGCCGCAACTATTAGTAGCGGTAACAGTATATGTTCCTCCTGTAAATACTGTTATCGCTGAACTTGTGGAGCCTGTGCTCCACAAGTAAGTGCTTCCGCCAGATGCATTAAGTGTGACAGAATCGCCTGCGCAAACAGTTGTACTTCCAATTGCTGTAATAATTGGTGATGGCAAAGGAAGCATTGATGCAAGAATTGTATCATTCAGGCTTCCGCATGAGTTTGATGAAGTAACAAAATATGTTCCTTCGGTTGAAATAATTATTGAATCATTGCTCTGGCCATTCGACCATAAAAAAGTGCCTATTCCAGTTGACCAAAGTAATAATGAGTCACCACTGCAAAATGAAGTTGCGATACTATTTATCGTTGCAGTTGGCAAAGGCTGAACAGTTACTAATTGAGTAGCTGTTTGTGATCCACAAGTATTCGTTGCAGTTACAGTGTAAGTTCCACCTGTTGATACAGATATAGAATTTGTTGCTGCTCCCGTACTCCATAAATAGGATGTGCCTCCTGAAGCTACTAAATTTACTGTGTTTCCGGCACAGATAGTTGTACTTCCGCTTACTGTAATAATTGGCGATGGCGGTAGTAGTGTTGCAATAATTACTGTGTCGTTAACATTTCCACATGAATTTGATGCTGTGACAAAATAGGTTCCTCCTGTTGATACAATTGTTGAATCATTGTTCTCGCCATTCGACCAAAGAAAATTTCCAGTTCCTGTTGTCCAAAGTAATAATGAGCCTCCACTACAAACGGATGATGCGGTACTATTTGCATTGGCAGTAGGCAAAGGAGTTACTGTTACAACTTGCGTAGCTGTTTGGGAACCACAACTATTTGTTGCAGTAACGGTGTAGGTGCCGCTTGCAGATACAGTGGTTACATTTGTTGTTGCTCCTGTACTCCAAACATAAGAACTTCCTCCTAAAGCAGAAAGAGTGACAGAATTCCCTGCACAAATTGCAGTACTCCCGCTTGTTGCAATAACTGGTGATGGCACTGAAATAATATTCATGGTTATAGTGCTAGTAACGGTGTCCTGACATGGCCCAATAGCACCTAATGTAATTGTTACTGTTCCTGCTGTTGGAGGAGCTGTAAAAACAGTTGTTAACGAATTCGAAGTCGAGAAAATTCCTCCTGAACTTTGCCATATAACACTTGAATAATTGCCTGTGGCTGTCCCTGCTAAGTTTACTGTTGTTCCTGCACAAATTGTACTCCCTGTCCCTGCACTAATAGTTATAGGAATAAAAGGTGCCATACAACCATTATTTACATAGGTAGCTACTCCGGCCCATGAAAACTGAGCTGTTGCACCATCTTTTTGAGCAGCAGTTCCACCATACCCACCTAATTGATTTATCAATAGTACTTTATCATATATTACTGTATCAGAACAGTTAATAGAAATTTGTTTTATTATTGTTGTTCTTAAGCCTGACGGAGTGCTGTGGTTCGCAAAATGTCCCGATGTGTTTCCTGCATTCTGAAAAATTATATAAAGAGTGTCTGTTAGGTTTGCAAATGAATTAGCAGATGTATTCATAGCTGTTGATGTAACCATAAGCACACTTTTTCCCGCTGGTAAAACACCACCCACAGGCTCGATTAAACGACCGCAACTTACAATGGTTGCATTCAAGGTTGCTACAATTGAAGCTGTTAAAGCGTTTGAAGGAGAGATTCCAATAAATGAATTATTGGGCCAAGTAATTGTCAGGTCAGAAGTATTAATTGATGTAGGGCCAACTTTAAAGGTAACCATTTCATTCTCTCCTTCCGGACTTCCACATGCATCAACCAAGATGCTTTCAACTTCCAGACATTTAGTTGGAATTTGAGCCTTTAAAGTAGAATAAAATGTTGCTACAATAAGTAAGCAAAATAAAAAAATTGTTTTGATTGATTTCACATTCTTCATTTTAATATGTTTTAGAAATACGTAGTACACGTATTGGAGTTTCAAAAACTAAAATGATGAAGCGGCTTTGGAGTATCCGTCTTATAAGGATTCTTGTAGGGTGTTCACTTTATCAAAAATTCTTTCATGTTGAATTTTCAAAACAAAAATAAAGCATCTGTATTAGATGGTTCTTAATTGAAGTTTAAACTTATATAAAATTATAGGGCGGTTTGTTAAAACAAAATCAACGAAAGAAAGGGTGCCAATTTACTTCTTCTTGATTCATAACACCCCGAATGAGGCTGAGTAGCAATTTGGGACGTACAGGCTTTACAACAATATGTTCAGTGAAGTCCGTTTTCAAATAATCTTCCAATTCAATCAAACTTAATAATGTTATATTTTTCAACTGCCCCATTTTTATTTGGGTTGAAAACAATCTAAGATTTAATTCTCTATCTAAAGTATTTACAACAATAAGTTCTGGTAATTTTTTTTCTGCAAGAACTAACGCATCTTTTAAATTATTTGTTTTAAAAACATGAAAATCATTTTCAATTAAATTCACCTCAATAAATTCAAGTTCTTTCTGATCATCAAATACTAACAATACGCTCTTCATGCTTTTCAGTTTCTACCCACTTAATATTTTCGCTTTATCAAATAATAGGTTTCGAATAAAAAGATACTATCATTTGAATATTAATAAATGATAAATTTTCTTATCTACGCAGCCTTCTCCTCCATCAGCTGATTCACCATCGATAATAAATATTCAAAGCGAATAGGCTTGGAAACAAACTGATCTGCTCCAGCCGACATTGCATAAAGCACCTTATAGTCGTCACTGACAGCTGTTAAAAATATAAATGGAAGGCGGTAAAAAGGTTCCATTTTACGAATGGCCTTGCACATTTCTATTCCATCCATCAAGGGCATTAATATATCCGATATAATTAACTGAGGCTGTTCAAGATTTGCCTGCAATATTCCGTCAACACCGTTATTAGCGGTAACCACCGTAAAACCTTTTTTGCGAAAATTATAAGATAGGAACTCTAAGATGTCCGGCTCGTCATCTATCAATAATATTTTAATATCTGTATTCATCACTTAATTTTTATACAAATTTAGCGTGTCTATATTTTCTAAAGTTTTACAAACTATTATGCTTCCGTTATCCTTTAAATAAAAAAACACTACACGCCTGGGCATGTAGTGTTTTGAATAATACTGAATAAAATTTATTATTTAACAACAACCATTTTTAAAGTTTTCTTAGCGTTGTTTGAAACGATCGCTGTAAAGTAAATTCCAGCTTCTAAATTAGATGCATCTACTTTTAATGTAGTCATTCCTGCATCCATTTGTCCGTCAAAAACGTTTGCAACCACTTTTCCTGTGATGTCATAAACAAATACTGAAACAGTTGTTGCTTCATTTAAGTTTACATCAATTGTTGCTTCCTGACTAACAGGATTCGGATATAAATTCACACCGGCAATGGTTTGAATTTCTTCTATACCTACTGATAAAGTAGTTGTGAAAGTAATTGTATCAGAGCAAGAACCGTTTGATGCGATTAAAGTAACGGTATAAGTTCCATTTGATGCATAAGCATGAATTGGAGATGTTGCAGCTGAACTTGACAAGTCTCCAAAATCCCAAGAGTAAGTGGTTGCACCTGTGGATGTGTTAGAGAAGGTAACGTTAAATCCAGTAGTAGATCCAACAGAACCTGCTGCTGTAGGAACAGGATTAACAGTTACTGTTGTGTTTGAAGAAGTTCCAACACCATCACAAGGATCAGCATTTGTTGTTGCAACATTGTATGTTCCGGCAGTTGTAACAACAATAGATTGTGTTGTTTGTCCGCCTGGGCTCCATAAATATGTATCAGCTGTAGATGCCATTAATGTTACTGATTGCCCCATACAAAGCGTAGTAGAACCAGAAACACCTACGGTAGGAAGTGGTGCACTGCTCACGTTAACGCTAGTTGCAGCTGAAGTTGAAGAACAACCATTTGCATCTGTTTGAGTAACTGTGTAACTTCCTGTACTGTTTACTGTGATAGCATTTGTAGTTGCAGAAGTTGACCACATATTTCCACCTGTATAACTAGAAGTTAATACAACTGAACCACCTGTACAAAATGAAGTTGGTCCACCAGCAGAAATTGTAGGAATTGAAGGTAAAGGATTTACCGTAACAGTAGTAATTGAAGAAGTTCCAATACAACCATTTCCATCAGTAACAGTTACTGTTTGATTTCCAGAAGTTGAAATTACTGCTGAAGAAGTTGTTGCACCACTTGACCAAGTGTATGAGCTAAATGTTCCTGTAGATAAAGTAACAGAACCACCAGCACAAAAAGTAATTGGACCACCAGCAGTAACTGTTGGTGTAGGAAGTGCGTTTACAACAACTGCAATTGGAGTAGTTGTAACCATACAACCTGCTGCATTTGTAACAGTAACAGAATAATTTCCTGATGCAGTAACATTGATAGATGACGTGGTAGCTGATGTGCTCCAAACGTTTCCTGACGTTGCATCAGAAGTTAAAGTAACTGAACCACCTGCACAAAAAGCAGTTGGACCGCTTGGTGTAACCATAACAGCTAAATAATTAATTCCTGCTGTAGTATAAGGAGTATTTTGAGGATCAAAATTTGTCCAGCATTTTGTCCAATCATTTACACCATCAAATGCACCACGGTATGACGTTGGTGTAAAAAACGGATCCGTTAAATTAGGACTAGAGAAACTTCCACCTGTTAAAGCAGGAGAACCAGCCATTAACAAGAAATTAGGATTTGTATAATTGTAAGGACTAACAGCCATAATATCCAAACTGTTTGGTAAAGTTGTATTTCCATTTGTTGCAAAATTGAACCATCCCAAAGCTGAACCGTAAGGCGCGCCCCAAGTAATTGTTAAGCCTGCAGTATCCAAAACTTGCGGACAACCAGCAATGATATTGTTTTTATATTGTAATGAATTCGATTTTGCACTGTTTGCAGAATTATCACTTTCTAATTTTAACCCTGTTGGAAAACCTGCAAAAATAGAATTATATGTGCACAATGTTGAACTTCTTCTGATGTGAGCACCACGTCTGTGATTTCCATTAATTACTGTTGTTGCTGTTCTCTTCGGTCCGAAGAAAGAAATGTTTGTAAAAATCGGATGTGTTAATGGAGCGTTAATACTTCCACCAGCATCGTTATCCGATTCAAAACCGTTTGAACCTGAAATATCAGCAATGGAAGAATCAGCTAAAGCAACAGCAAATTGAACCTTTCCAGTAAATCCATAATCTGAATCGAAATGATCATCTACACCTCTTGAAGAAACCAAGTGTTTACAATTTACAGTTCCACCAAACCATTCGAATGCATCATCACCACCATGAATTACTTGAACGTAATCAATAGTAGTTCCTAATCCAACAGCACCCATAGTCAAACCATTTGTTTCGTTGTTTGGTAAATATGCAATACCTGCATACTCAATACGAACATAACGAATGATTCCAGAATTGTCGTTTGGATCCGTTCCACCGTACAATCCTTTAACGGCATCAATTCCACCTTCTGCTAAACGAGAACCGGCAGGGTCATTGATTGGCGCTTTTCCGCAAACAATGATTCCACCCCAATCAGCAGGGGCTCTTGAACCTGCAGGTTGATAAGATGTAAATACAATTGGTTGCGTTTGAGTACCATCAGCCATCAATTTTGCACCACGAGTAATAACAAGTGTGGAAGCATTTCCTTTAATTAATGTTCCAGCTTCAATTGTTAATGTTGCATTACTTGTAACATAAACAAATCCACCAGTCAACATATAAATGTTGTTTTTTGTCCAGGTTGTATTTGTAGTAATATCACCCGACACTGTAACTTGAGCCGTTGAACTGAATATTCCACCCAGTATCATTGCGCTCATTAGTAAAATTTTTTTCATTTTATAATATTTTAAAATTTGTTACCGTGTTTGAGGGAAGCGGCATTACCCGTTCTAGTTAGAAATAAGAGTAGCACTAAAACGATGTAAAAGTAGATGTGGTAGTTTGTGTGAGTGTTACCTTCGTTTTATCAATAAGTCAACCTTATTTTAACAGAAGGTTATGAAGCGGTGAATTCCATGTTGTGAAAAACAAATTTCTCGACTCCGCTCGAAATGACAATATAGAATATTCTTTTAAGTGGAGTTGAGAAATAATTGGGGAAGGTTCGCTTAAAACTTATAAGATACTGACAAGGAATAATTGGCTCCGTATCTTATTCCGGTAATTTTTGTGTCTTTATCTGCTTCGAATTTTTTCGAATTATTTTGATCCTGGTAGAAAACCGATTCCTGATTAAAGATATCATTGATGTTAAATTTCACTTCTCCATTTTTTAAGAACTTTTTTGTAATCTGAATGTCAAATAAATCGCGAGGAGCTTCATAAATATTTCCATAACCATTCGATCCTACCAAAAATATTCTTCGGCCTATTTTATTATATAAGAAACTCAAACCCAATCCTAAATCATTGTCCAAATATTGAATTCCGGCATTTACAATATAAGGCGACTGACCTTGCATCGGACGATGCTTCTCCTCTTCTGTAACTGCTGTTGCAACATTCGACAAATCAACTTCTGATTTAATAAAAGTATAGTTGGCAAATACCGTAAAATGGTCAAATTGTTTTGTGTTTAATAAAGTATCCAACAAGTTTAATTTGAATCTTACTTCTGCTTCAAATCCATAGTTAGTTGCACCAAGAACATTTTGATATGTATAAATTCTGCTTCCTGCTCCGGCAGACAAATCAATTATCTGTTCGATAGGATTTTGAAATTGTTTATAAAAAGCTGTGGCTGAAAATAATTGTCCAGCTCCAGGATACCATTCAAAACGAAGATCTGCATTTGTAATATTTGTTCTAACCAAAGCCGGATTACCAACAACTGCAGCAGAAGTGTTGAAGTCATAAAAAGTAAAAGGTGCTAATTCTCTAAACTCGGGACGTGCCACTGTGCGAGAACCTGCTGCTCGAATGTTTATTTTCTCCGTTAAAGAAAAAGTGAAATTTAAGGATGGCAATACATCCAAATAGGTTGTATCAATAACGATTGGATCGCCACCATACGATTTGGAATTTAAAACCTGGCGATAGTTTTCTACTCTAGCTCCCCAAACCAATCTTAATTTATCTCCGAAATTATTATCCAGCAAAATATACCCCGCTGTTAAATTTGAGTTTGCTGTATATGAATTTGCAGGATTTTTTAACTCGCCCATTTTAAATCCGGCAGGTCCAATGTTTTCTTCCGCAAAAATAGAATCTTGTGAAAGTGTTAACAAACTCCAGTCAAACGTTCCAACATTGTTTATCACATAACCAAACACTCTTGCATCAAACGAACGATTTTTAAATTGTTCAACTCCTCCGATTTTCAAGGTTTGTTTATGTTTTAATATTGTAAAAGGGATTGCAACTTCCAAATAGGCCGCTCTTAAATTTTCATCCAGCTTTGAAAAGAATTTCCCTGCGTAACTATTAGATGCTACTCCAAAAGGAACAAAAGCGGTAAATACACTATCCGATTCAGAACCAACAGGCGTTAAATTTTTATAGTAATGCATTCTTCTCATATCCGGAACAATACGTTTTGTATTATTATAGGCTGCTCCCCATTTAATTTTTATTTTCTTTTTTGAAATCAAATGATCTCCGTTTAATTGATTTGACAACAAACTATTGCTGGTATATTGCATAGATGTTGCGTGTATCAATTGGTCGTTTTCAAAGTTAAGTCCTGTTCTATCAATAACAGCGTCTTCCGAATTGGTGCTGTACATATTTTTGAAAGAAATTTTATGATTGTCACCAATCTTATAGGCGAAATTCAACATGGCTCCCCACAAAATATTTTCTTTGTACACACTATCTTTATAATTAAACAGTTGCGAGAGATCAGGATTAAAATCTTGTCGTTTAATGGTTTGCAATTTTCTACTGTTATTATAAGTAAGTGCACCCACCACACCAAAGTCGTTCTTAAAAAGCGAATCGTTATATCCAAATGCTATTTGATAACTTTGTGCAAGCGGAGAAGATTTTTTTGTTTTGATTGCCCAATCATTTTCAAACATTTTGCTTGCATCAAAACGTGTGCTGATTGTTGATAATTGAATAATGTATTCATCTGTCGATGGCAAACCTCCCGGCATGCCTCTTTTTCCATCATCCATGCCCAACCAATCTTTTTTTCCACCATCATATGTTTTATATTCTTTGAATGTGGATTGTGTATTGTAACCTGCGCCTGCCGAAACACTAATAAAATTATCTTCCGGAATATCTTTGGTGTTAATTTGAATAACACCTCCGGCAAAATCTCCAGGCAAATCCGGACTAGCCGTTTTATAAATAATCATATTGTCCAACATGTTGGAAGGAAAAATATCAAACGAAAATGCTTTTCTGTCCGGTTCTGTTGATGGCAAAGGCAAACCGTTTACCATAGCCGTATTGTAACGATCACTTAATCCGCGGATAATGACAAATTTATTATCCTGAATACTAGCACCACTCACACGTTTTAAAACATCACTGGTACTTTTGTCGGGCGAACGTTTAATACTTTCTGATGAGATTCCATCCGATAAGCTTGCATTGTTTTTTTGGAGATTTAATAAATTCGTATTGGTTTCTTTGCTAACAGTTGCTGTCACTTCTACTACACCCAAATCTGTTGAAGCCGCACCCAAAGAAATGCTTATAATAGTAGGTTCACCGGATTTCACAACAACATCGGTAAGTGTTTTAATGTTGTAAGAAATCATTTGACATTGAACTGCATAAGTGCCCGGTTGAAGATTGGTTATCGAAAAAGCTCCATCCAAATCGGTATTACTTCCGATAGTCGTACCTTTAATAACAACAGATGCTCCCGGTAGGGTTTCCCCAGTTTTTTCATCAATTACTTTCCCTTTTATGCTGGAGTTTTGGGAAAACGTTACCTTTGCGATAACAAGAATGACAAGCGTAATAAAAAATTTCAATTTCATTTTTAAATTCATTTAATTCGCCTACAAAGTAATTGCGTGAAAGTCAAGATAGAGTTAATCGAAAATTAAACTAGTGTTAAGTAAAACAGCACTTCCTAGTGGTTTGTTAATATTATGTTAATCTGGATTTAACACGGCTGTTACAGCTAAACGAGAACTTTACACTGAATTTAAAAACAAATACTATGAATAATAACGAAAACAAAATATTGTTGGTAGATGATGAGCCAGATATTTTAGAATTCTTAGGTTACAACCTTAAGAAAGAAGGATACAATGTATTTACTGCCAACAATGGTAAAGAAGCAGTGACGATTGCAAAAAAAGAAAGTCCGCATCTAATTATATTGGATGTGATGATGCCGGATATGGATGGAATTGAAACATGTAGAGAAATAAGAGAAATTCCGGGATTAAAAGATGTAATGATAGCCTTTTTAACAGCCCGAAACGAAGATTATTCTCAAATAGCAGGATTTGATGTTGGCGCAGATGATTATATAAACAAACCGATAAAACCAAGAGTCTTAATCAGCAGAATAAAAGCTTTATTGAGACGAGGAGCAAATTCTGATTCTAGCAAATCGACTGACAAAGTAGATATGGGTGGAATTAAAATTGACCGAGAACGTTATTTAATCATTCAAGATGGGAAGGAAATTAGTTTACCCAAAAAAGAGTTTGAATTACTTGCCTTACTTGCCTCAAAACCCGGAAAAGTATTTACCAGAGATGTAATTTTAGATAAAGTTTGGGGCGGAGATGTAGTTGTAGGTGACCGAACTATAGATGTTCACATCCGTAAATTACGTGAAAAATTGGGAGAGGATTTTATAAAAACGGTGAAAGGAATTGGATACAAGTTCGAATTTTAATAGGAACGCGGATGACTCGGAAAACAGAGACTAAAACGGATTTAAAATTGTTTGTTTTCGTTTTATTTACTAAATTTAGCATGAATTATAATTTCAATGCTGTTGAATGAAATCAATTTCTCCCAAAATTTCTCTTCTAATTATTGCTATTATAATTTCTGCAATAGTTTTTTTGGCTTTCTACTTTTTTGCTCCTACTGATTTTGACATTTATATTATTTCCGCAACAATAGGAGCTGGCAGCGCCTTTCTATCCATGCTGATGCTCATTTTTTTCACTAGCAGAATTGCCTTCAAAAAGATAAACACACTTCTTATAACTGTCAAAAATTTTAGATCGAATGGAGACAATCCATCTGCAAATCCTGAATATACCAGTAATGAAATAATAAATTTAGATTTAGAAATTGTTGCTTGGGCCGATGATCGTAAAAACGAAATTGAGCGTTTAAAAAAATTAGAAGTATATAGAAAAGAATTTTTAGGAAACGTTTCACACGAATTAAAAACACCCATTTTTAATATTCAAGGATATGTTCTTACATTATTGGATGGTGGATTAGAAGACCCATCTATCAACAGAAACTATTTAGAGCGCGCTGAAAGAAGTATCGACCGAATGATTACCATTGTGGATGACTTAGAAGCCATATCACAATTAGAGACAGGAGAACTACAAATTGAACCGGAACGTTTCGATATTTCTATACTTGCAAAAGATGTTGCAGATGCACAAGAAATGAAAGCAACTGCCAAAGGAATTATACTCACCATTCCAGAAGAATCAAAACCAATGTTCGTGCATGCCGACAGATTTAGAATACGTCAAGTACTTGTAAACTTAATTGTGAATTCGGTTAAGTATGGCAAAGAATATGGTGAAACTAAAATCAGATTTTACGATGCCGGTGACAATGTAATGGTTGAAGTTGCCGACAATGGAATTGGAATAGAAAAAGAACACTTGCCTCGTTTGTTTGAACGTTTTTACAGAGTAGATAAAAGCAGATCTCGCGATCAAGGAGGAACAGGATTGGGCTTAGCCATTGTAAAGCACATCATCGAAGCTCATAATCAAACCATCACTGTTATGAGCACAGAAGGGGCTGGCACAGTTTTTTCATTTACTTTAAAAAAAGCATAATTATTTTTCGTACTTTTATGATTAGATCACTGCTACTCTAATTATTTGATTTATGGAAGTATTAATTATTGAAAAAACGAAGGAGACGCCTGAGATAAATTTCAACGCATCTACAGGTGTTTTAAAGATAAGTGGAAGAGCTTATTCAAATGACATCTATCAACTTTTCAAGCCTTTAAATGCATGGTTAAATCAATATCTGGCTAAACCAAAAGACATTACTATTATTGAACTTCGAATAGAATATTGTAACTCTATTTTTAATAAGCTACTTATTATATTTTTTGAAAATTGCAAATCGGTTATTGAAAAAGAAAAGAAATTGGAGATTGTATGGTTTTATGAAAAAAACGACAAGGAAAGTGTGGATGAAGCCAACCATATTTCAAAATTAATTGGCATGCCGATAGAGAAAAGGGAAGCGTAAAAATTATTTTTTAGTCATTACTTCAGCTTGCATCTTGCTCAAATTATTCAGAACATACTGATATACCTCAGATAAAAGTAATGGATTTTGGGAATAGAAGGTAAAACTCTCCTGGTATTTTTCTTTAGTAACATTGTGTTTTTTCAATACATCTGAGTCGGGATGAATACTATTCATAATCTGCTGATCCCTGCTTAAAGCATTTACATTTAATGCTGCTTCCAACAAATGAATATCAACCAACACTTCTGCCATCTGCTCTTGCGATAAAACAGTATCTGGAATTGCTACCCTGTCTTCAATTGAAGAACAAGCCGCAAAAAATAAAATACATAAAATTGTGCCAATTTTTTTCATTTAATTCCTATATAAAACGCAATTTTACTAGATTTATTGGTAGAAGTTTACTCTTCCATTATTGTTTAAAATTACACAAAATTAATACAAAAATTACGCTATTTTTGTAAAGAATGAGCACCACTAAAAACAAGGTCGTTTGGATTACAGGAGCCTCTTCAGGCATAGGGGAAGCATTGGCAAAAGCATTTGTTGCTGAAGGAGCCAAACTTGTACTTTCTGCCCGTAGAGAAGATGAACTTAATAGAGTTAAACAATCCTTGAATCTCCCAGATACGGATGTACTCATTCTTCCTTTGGATTTATCCGAGACTTCAAAAACAAATGAATTAACGAAGACTGTTATAGAAAAATTTGGACGAATTGACATTCTTGTAAATAACGGTGGAATCAGTCAGCGTTCCCTTACTTTAGAAACACCAGTCGAAATAGACAGAAAAATAATGGAGGTCAATTTTTTTGGAACCATTGCTCTTACAAAAAGTGTGTTGCCATTTATGATTAAACAAAAAAGTGGGCATATAATAGTGATGAGTAGTATCGCAGGAAAATTCGGATTCTTTTATCGCTCTGCCTATTCTGCTTCCAAACATGCTTTACATGGATTTTTTGAAGCCTTGCGAATGGAAATTTTCAACGACAATGTAAAAGTGCTACTTATTTGTCCGGGTAAAATAAAAACAGATATTTCGATAAATGCCATTACTGGAGATGGTGGAAAGCACAATAAAATGGATCAAAGTCAAGAACAAGGATTAAGTGCTGAAGAATGTGCTAGACAAATTTTAAACGGAATAAAAAATAACAAATACGAATTATTTATCGGAGGAAAAGAGTTGAGAGCCATTTGGGTGAAACGTTTTTTTCCGAATTTATTTACACGCTTAATTAGAAAACAGAAACCGGAGTAATTGATGTGCTGATGTATTGATATGCTGATTAAAATAAAAAATTTATAAAGAAATTATGACGAGCGCAAACAATTCCTCCCCTCTGGGGAGGTCGGGAGGGGTCCCAACAATAGCAGGAATCCAACAAGTAGGAGTTGGAATTCCTAATGTACACGAGTCGTTTAAATGGTATGCCAAACATTTCGGGATGGATATTCCCATTTTTGAAGAAGCAGCCGAAGCAAATTTGATGTTGCCATACACTGGTGGAAAACCACACATGCGTCACGCTATTTTAGCAATCAACCTAAAAGGTGGTGGAGGATTTGAAATTTGGCAATACACCAGTCGCAAACCAGAACCTTGTTCTTTTGAATTGCAATTAGGCGACTTAGGATTTTACTGTGCTAAAATGAAAACCAGCGATGTACAAGGTTCTTATGAATTTCTAAAATCAAAAAATGTAAATCTTATTTCTGAAATTGTAAAAGACCCCAACGGAAATGACACCTTTTATTTACGTGATCCTTGGAGCAATCTTTTTCAAATTGTAAAAAGTGATTCTTGGTTTGGCAAAGGATTGCAATTGACTGGCGGACCATCCGGAATGATGATTGGTGTAAGCGACATAGAAAAATCTAAAAAATTCTATGCTGATATTTTGGGTTACGATACAGTTGTATATGAGAAACAAGGAACATTTGATGATTTAAAAACATTTCCTAGTGGCACTCACAAAGTACATCGTGTATTGTTAAAACACAGCAAACCACGTGTTGGTGCATTTTCGAGATTATTAGGTGCAAGCGAAATTGAATTGGTAAAAACATTAGAACGTACTCCTAAAAAAATATTTGAAAACCGTTTTTGGGGTGATCAAGGATTTATCCATTTATGTTTTGATATTAGCAATCAAAAAGCAATGAAAGAATTATGTGCGGCAAAAGGGTATCCTTACACTATTGATAGCGGAGAAAAATTTGATATGGGAGAAGCGGCCGGACACTTTAGTTACATAGAAGATCCTGACGGAGCATTGATAGAATTTGTAGAAACAAAGAAAATTCCTATTCTGAAAAAATTGGGTTGGTATTTGGATTTAAGAAAACGTGATGCTTCTAAACCTTTGCCTGATTGGATGCTGAAGGCTTTGAAATTTAATCGAGTAAAAGAATAAAATGCAAATCAACCACCCTGAATTAGTTGATCTTTTAAAAATGGCATATTCGGCAGAAAAAGCAGCTGCATTTGCTTATATTGGTCATGCAGGGGCAGTTATAAATCCAGAAGAAAAAAAAGCCATTCACCAAATTGAATTGGACGAATGGAATCACCGACAAGAAGTATTGTTGATTATGCAGCAATACAATATTCCTATTTCAAAATATTATGAATTTAGATTTCATGTTGTTGGAAAAATAATTTCAGGTAGCTGCTATGTGATTGGTTGGTTTATGCCATTCTATTTTGCGGGCCGTTTAGAAAGCGGAAACGTTTGTGAATATTTTAGAATGATGCACATGTTTCACTCATTAGGAATAAAGAAACACGACAAAGTGCTTTATGAAATGGGCATCAAGGAAAAAGAACATGAGATATATTTTTTAGAACAAATCAAAACCAATAAAATGTTACCCTTTTTTGAATGGCTGTTTTCCTGGGGAAATAAAAAAGGAATGAACGATATAGATTTAGAGAAAAAATATTCGATAGAAGAATCGGAAAAATATTGTAAGAAATAAGCTATGAAATTAGGATTCCTAGACAATGTAAACGAATATGGTGACCAGGTAGTCCGACTATACAACTTCAACAAAGAAGAAGCAATTCTATTTAGAGATGCTGTTCAAAAAACGGTTGTTGACTCCGATTCATCGCTCGATTTAAGCTCCCTCGCCTTTATTGAACATACCAATTGCAAACTCATTCTTCTTGTTGCTGAAACAGATGAAGGAATATTGACTATGGATAACCAAAGTTTTTTATGCGTTTTAACGTTGGAAGGTTTTAAAAATATGCTTCGTTTAATAGAACCTTTCTGTATTAAAGAATCCAAAAGCTTTGTAATGCTCTACGACATTGATTCACAAATCGATTTTTTGTTTTCTCCTTACGGAAATTAGACTTTAGATTAGCATTCTACAAACCCCTTCCGCAGAGGTCCTTCGGGCCTACCCTTTTACAAAGGCCGAATGCAGCCTAACAAACATTAGATTAAAACAAACTTTTTTGATTTTTATTGTTGGACTTAACTTTTGTCAATTGAGGTTTTTCAGGAACATGTAATTTCAATCCCAGCTTCCTATTTAATTTTTCGATAAAATAAGCAGAAAGCAATGGTGATTCCAATTCGTGGTTTTGATGAAGAAAGAAATACAATTCTTTCAATCCTTCCTTTTTCCATTTAGCAATTCGGTCTACCCAAGGATCTAATCGGGAATAATCACAACCATGGTTATCCCCTACATATCTTACAAATGCAGTACTTGAGGTTAAACGCATGTGCACAATATCTCTTCTTCCTGCTGTATCCACAAGCACATTGGTGACTTTATATTTTTTAAACAAAGCAGTCACTTTTTCAAACTCTTCTTTTATGGTAAACCATTCTGCATTTCTTAATTCAACTGCCAATGGAACACCTTTTGGAAATTCTCTTACAAACTTTTCTAATCTATCGAACTCTTTAGGTTTAAAATTGTCGTTCATTTGCAAAAAAATCATTCCCAATTTTTCTTCTAATCCCGATACTGACAAACAAAATTCATCTGTCAAATTTTTTACTTCATTTAATCGCTTGAGGTGACTTACTGTTTGAGGAATTTTTGGAAAGAACTTAAATCCTTTTGGTGTTTTCTCTTTCCACTTTACAAACTGCTCTTTCCCATAAAGCTGATAAAATGTAGCATTGAGCTCAATACTATTAAATTGCGTTGAATAATATGCCAATTCATCTTTTGTTCCTTTTGGATAAAAATTTTTCAAATCGGTTTTATTCCATTTAGCACAACCAATAGAAATTTCTAATTTCTTAGATTCTTTACCACCTAAAACTTTTTTAGTATCGGGATGATCTTTCGGTAAACTAAAATCGATTCCCATAATTGACTCTACACTTCCAAATTTCATTTTGATTCATCAATTTTAAGAGCTGAGTATTCTAAATAAGCATTCTCTAACATAGTCATTATAGCAGAGCGTTCATTCACAAGCTGCTCAACTGTCTTTTTATCTTTACGAACCATACGAAGCAATCTCCATCTCCCGAATATTTTTTTCATGACTGAATAATACTTAATCACAAAAAAACCTGTAAACGCAACAACACAAGTATGTAATACTAGCAACCACCAACTTTTAAATAGCAGTATAAGAATTACTATTTGTATCAAAAAATAGACTGTCCAGAAAATCATTGAAAGGTTTGCCCTGAAAGAAGCATAAAACTCAGCTTTTTTAATTTTTTTATCAGCAAGATTTTTTGCGAGGTAATATGGAGGAAAGTTTAGCAGCAATCCAATCAAATAAATAGGCATGCCCAAATAAATAATCAAATATTCCAAAATAAAAGTTCCAAAGTTCATCTTATTGATGCTTTCTTCCCTTAATAAATGATCACGTAACTGATTTTGGGTAAGTAATTCGATGTAATTTCTGAGTTTAGTTTTCAAAGATGAAACAAGTTCTTGCTTATTTACATCTAATACATTAACCATTTTAATAATTTCACCGGTTGCCACAGCTTGATTTACCAACATCTTTACATTCAATTCCTTTTCTTTTAGCAATTGAACGGTGTATACTTCTTCAATATCAGCAACCAACTGATCGTTATCAGGATTATTAATATGATGAACATATCCTAAAAGCTTTTCTTCTAAGTTTTTAGTAAACTCATTAATCGTTCTTACTTTATCAAGCTTGTATTTTGTTTCGAAACTTTTTACCGAAATGGGCTCGCCAACCTCAATAAAAACCTTGCTACGAAAACGAGTTTGTGCAACATAATTCATAGCAATAGGAACTACTAAAATATCCTTTTCATAATTCAGTGATTCCAGCGTTTGCAAAGCAATTCTAGACAACCCTTTCTTCAAAGGAAATAAACGTCTCTCATGATTAGCAATTCCTTCTGGGTATATTAATATAATTTCATTTTTTGATAAACGCGTTTTACATTCCTCAAACGATTTATCATTTTTTTTAATTTCAGCGTAGCCTTCTTGCATCCTATACATCGGACTTGTGTTCATCTGATTTAACATGAACTTGGCAAACTTCCCTTTGAACACATCACCTCTAGCAAAAAATCTAACTCGTCTATAAAATTGCATACCCAATATAACCGGGTCGATAAAACCATTGGAATGGCTAGGAGCAAATATAATTGGAGTATTATCTGGAACTCGCTCCTTGCCTTTTACATTTATTCTGTAAAAAGTGTTTAAAGCAATCTGAGAGAATGGTCGTAAAAGTGAATATAAAACTATCAAAGTGTCAATTATTTAGATTTATCTTACAAATGCTAAGCGTTCGCCTTTTTTTTCTTCATTGAAGGAACCGTTTTCGTATACCAAATGCCCACTAACAAAAGTGTATTTTACTTTCGAATGAAAAGTAACACCTTCAAATGGCGACCAGCCACATTTGTATAAAATAGTCGATTTTTCAACGGTTTGTGAGCTATTTAAATCCACCAAAACTAAATCTGCAAAATAGCCTTCTTGGATATATCCACGTTTTTCAATCTGAAAACAATCAGCTACTGCATGCGCCATTTTTTCTGCAATCTTTTCCAATGAAATTTTTCCTTGCTTGTGCATTTCAATCATGGCAATCAATGAGTGTTGAACAAGCGGTCCGCCAGACGGAGCTTTAAAATAAGATTGTTCTTTTTCTTCAATTGTATGTGGTGCGTGATCTGTTGCAATTACATCAATTTTATTATCCAATACGGCTTTTAAAATTGCATCTCTGTCACTTGTTTTCTTCACAGCGGGATTCCATTTGATATAATTTCCTTTTGTTTTATAGTCTTCATCCGAAAACCACAAATGATGAATACATGCTTCAGCAGTAATTCTTTTTTCTTTTAATGGTGTTTTATTTTCAAACAGTTCAACCTCTTTAGCTGTAGAAATATGGAGAATGTGTAAACGTGTATTGTATTTTTTAGCAAGCTCAACAGCCAATGAGGAAGATTTATAACATGCTTCTTCACTTCGAATCAAAGGATGGCATTCAACTGGAACGTCTTCTCCAAACTTGTCTTTATAAACTTGCATGTTGTGACGAATCGTTGCTTCATCTTCACAATGTGTTGCAATCAGCATTTTACATTTTGAGAATAAGCCTTCTAACGTTTCACGATTATCCACTAGCATGTTTCCTGTGGAAGAACCCATAAACACTTTTATTCCACAAACATTTTTTGGATTTGTTTTTAGTACTTCATCTAAGTTATCATTAGAAGCACCCATAAAAAAAGAATAATTGGCAAGGGAAACTTCTGAAGCACGTTTGTATTTATCTTCTAATAATTTTTGAGTAAAAACATTTGGAACAGTGTTTGGCATTTCCATATAAGAAGTAACACCTCCGGCAACGGCTGCTTTTGCTTCAGTATAAATTTCTCCTTTATGTGTTAAACCCGGTTCACGAAAATGCACTTGATCGTCAATACAGCCT
>Ga0163149_10001200_pt1 | contig 33641 bp, 30 predicted proteins | sample OliLakLV19MP5G1_FD_148604 | JGI IMG/M metagenome (GOLD analysis project Ga0163149, IMG submission 148604) | Freshwater microbial mat bacterial communities from Lake Vanda, McMurdo Dry Valleys, Antarctica - Oligotrophic Lake LV.19.MP5.G1 | ecosystem: Environmental > Aquatic > Freshwater > Lake >... | reverse complement strand
ATGTGCATTGGATACCAACGCACATGTCAATGTAAAACCTTATTCAAAATATGATAAGGACACCATAACCATTGCCGCAAGTAAAGATTTCAAAGTAATAAAAGGGTTGAAGCGGTTTTTCATGGGCCAAAATTACCGCCCCGAATGGTCGGAACCAGTTAACATGAAAGTCTTTGATATCAGCAAAGAAAAAGGCGGGATGAAGATCACTGGCATGGGAGGTGGAACCCAGACCAAATCATTACGGTTGGTTGATAAAAAAGGTAAAGAGTGGGTGCTGCGCAGTTTGAATAAAAGTTCATCCCGGGCCATTCCAGATGCTTTTCGCGGTTCTTTTGCTGACGACCTCGCAACAGAATTAAGTTCTGCTTCACACCCTTACGGCGCCCTTATTTTCCCGGGACTGGCTAAACCCATTAATTTAAATGTTCCGAAGCCCGAAATGTTTTTTGTACCCGATGATACCGCTCTCGCTTTTTACCAGCCACTTTTTGCCAATAATGTGTGTATGCTGGAAGAAAGACATGCTACGCCAGATGGAGGAGATACCAAGACAACTGCCAAGCTATTAGATAAAATGCTGGAAGAAAACGATCACCTGCCTATTCAACCCATGGTATTGAAGGCCAGGTTACTCGATATTTTGACAGGTGATTATGATCGCCATTTCGATCAGTGGAGATGGGGCAACATGGATACCGGCAAGGGCAAAATATATTACCCCATTCCCCGCGACCGGGACCAGGCTTTCTTTTATTCGGATGGTGCGATTTTAAAACTATTAAGTGGCCGGTCCATGCCTTTCCTGAAAGGATTCCAGGATGATATTCCCAAAGTGAATTGGCTGGGCTACACAGCCCGGGACTTTGATCGCCTTTTCCTGACAGACCTGGATAAAAAGGAGTGGCAACAAACCATCGCTGATTTTCAGCAAAATCTTTCTGACTCCGTAATAAGAGCAGCGGTAACAAAATTACCACCGGAAATTTTTGCCATTGATGGAGAAAAGATCATTCGCAAACTCATCAGCCGCCGCAACCTGTTGCCGAAAGAGGCCATGAAGTATTACCGGTTCATTTCTAATAAAGTAAATGTGATCGGCAGTAACCTGAGAGAATACTTTAAAGTAAGTAATTACGGGGAAGGCCTCCAGGTAAAGGTGTACGCTTTGTCAAGGTCGAATGATACCAATTTTATCATGTACAACCGGATATTCGATCCTTCAGTTACGAATGAGATCCGTTTATACGGGTTGAACAATGACGATATTTTTGAAGTAGAAGAAAATGTACATTCCCGTATAAAGATCCGCATCATCGGTGGAAAAGGCTATGACACCTTTGATATCAAGGGTAATGTAGAAAGCCTGCTGTATGACCTGAAAAGAGTTGACAATACCGATGGTAATTTTATCAAGAACAGCAGCCATGCCAAAAACCGGTTCTCGATTGACCCACCGGTAAATGACAAGAGTATCCTGGGCTTTAATTATAATACGACCAAGTTGCCACGAATGCATTTCAATTATAATTCGGATGATGGGATGATGATCGGTGCCGGTATTTCAAAACGAACCTATGGTTTCAGAAATCTTCCTTACGCATCTGACCAGCGCCTGATGGGTCTTTATGCAATTGACCGGAAAGCCATCCAGTTCAATTACAGGGGAGAGTTCAACCATATCACCCGGAACTATGATCTGGTCCTGGCAGCCAATTACTCCAACCCGGCTCTCAGAAATTTTTTCGGTCTGGGCAACGGCACAAAGCGTGACCCATCAAAAAGCTTTAACTATTATATGGTTCGTTACAAAACGGTGGAGCTGGAAGCACTGCTACGAAAACGTTATTTTGAAAAAGTACACCTGATGGTAGGTCCTTATTTTTTCCATTATAATAATAAATACAGTCTCAATACCAAAACAGTGCTGAGCCAATTCAGGGAGATGCACCTTGATTCTGCAGATATCTTCGCCAAAAAGAATTATGCCGGTGGTAAATTGGGTTTATTGATTGACAATCGCAACAAGGAATTCTTTCCTACACGGGGTATGCACTGGTACACTGAACTCGTGGGTATAACCGGCATAACGAAGGGTAGCAGAGATTATATAAAATTTAGCTCCGACATGGCGATCTATGCCAGTTTTACCGAAGCAGCCCGGTTGGTGGCCGTCCTCAAAGTGGGTGGAGGTCATATTTTCAGCAGGAGTTATGAATACTTCCAGGCATTGACGATGGGAGCCAATAACACGTTGAACGGCTTCCGCAAAAACCGGTATGCCGGTACCTCTAATTTATACACCAGCCTTGAATTGAAAATAAAATTATTCGATGTTAATTCGTTTATTTTACCCGGTACATTTGGTCTTACTACCTTTTATGACCTGGGCCGGGTATGGCTGCGCAATGCGCCCCGTTCCCGGAAATGGCATGGGGCGTTTGGCGGTGGTTTTTATTATATGCCCTTCAACCTTTTTGCAATTACCGCAACAGCCGGGTATGCTGATGGCGAAAAAATGCTTAACTTTTCGCTCGGTACCCGGATCAATCTTACCTATTAAACGGCATGATTTTAGAGTTTAGCTAAACTGCCTGGCGGGAACGAATTTCCCGCCTTAAAGCATTAACATAATGACCCATGACCATATTATACTGCCCCGTCGTTCTGCCGTCAGGAAACGTGAATTAAGACAGATACTTATCATTGCCATCTCCTGGACAGTAATCGATTTCCTTATTTTTATTATCCGGTTCGCAACAGAAACCTATACCCCTAAATATGAAAGCACCGATGCAGGTGCCTTAAAAACCATTTTATTGCGTGAGCTGAATGTTTTTATTTTCAGTCTTATTATCGGGTACTTTCTCATCTTCATTTTCCGGAATTTCTTACACAATAAATCACCCGGGGTCAACCTGATCATCAAAACATTGCTGTTGATCACCGTTGCGATCGTGATGAATTTTTTTATCTACTTTACCTACAGCCTGCTGATCGAACAACAGCCAGTTGGACAAGCCTTTCACAAATTCATTGAAAACACTTTTCGCCAGCAGTGGTTGCTGGAGAAAATGCCCGAGTGGGTCTTATTGTTTATCCTTACCCAACTGGCCCTGGAGATCAATCAAAAATATTCACAGGGTGTTTTTTTTAATATCATTGTGGGCAAGTACCTGCAGCCGAGAGAAGAGAACCGGATCATTATGTTTATTGATCTGAAAAACTCTACTCCCATCGCTGAAAAACTGGGGCACAAGGAATACTTTAAGTTTATCAGGGATGTAATCTATTGTATGGCTGCCGGTATTGCCGAATATGATGGCCGGGTGTACCAGTATGTAGGTGATGAGATCGTAGCCTGGTGGCCCAGTAACAGCGCTAATGCAAAAAAATGTGTCCATTCCCTGATAGAAGCCAGGAAAATATTCAATAAGAATGCGGATGTATTCCGCTGGGGGTATGATATCATACCGGAATACAAAGTAGGCATTCATGCCGGTAATGTAACCGTGGGCCAGGTTGGTATTGCTAAAAAAGACCTGGTGATGAGCGGTAATACCATCAATACTGCTGCCCGTATCCGGAGTGCCTGCACGGAACTCAACCAAAAAATCCTGGTGTCGAAGGAAGTTATTGAACTGCTCGGCATGAAGGATTGGCAATCAGAAAGCATGGGGCTGGTAGATCTCAAAGGCAAAAACGAAGACATTGAATTATTTGCTTTGAAAATTTAATTTATCTTTCAGGCAGCTACCAACAATGAAAGAAACGAACCAGCCAATAAAGAAACTCAACTCATCGCGTTGGATACTCTCGGCTGCAACCGCTAAAAAAACCCTCCTCTTCACTGCGCTGTTCCTTGTAGTTTTCCTGGTATGGGTGGTATTTATCTACGGCAGGAATTCTTTCGATCAAAGTGCTTTTTTACTGATTGGCCCGTATACAACAGAAACCCGTACGGCGCTGATGCGTTTTATCTCCTTCCTCGGAAAACACACTTTTCTTATCCCCGCTATTATTTTGCTGATCGGCTTTTTCCTGTACCGGAAAAATAAATGGATGGCCATCCGGACGACCACTGTTTTACTAAGCAGCCTTTTACTGATGTCGCTATTAAAGACATTAATTAAGCGGAAGCGTCCACCCGACCCATTAGTAGAAGGAATCACGAATTTCAGTTTCCCGAGTGGTCATGCTTTTATGAGTGTTGCTTTTTATGGATTGCTGATCTGGTTTTCGTCTGTTTATATCCGGGATAAATGGACCCGGCGAATCATCACCTTTTTCCTCCTGCTTATCATTGCGGGGATAGGATTTAGCCGCATCTATCTCCGGGTGCATTATGCCACCGATGTAATAGCCGGTATTTGTTTCGGCTTTTTGTGGCTGGACTTCTGTTTATGGTTTATTGATAAAAAAGAAGCGGCCCTAACCAAAAAATAACAACTGCTATTTTTTATAAACAAACTTGAGGATCGTAGCAATACCATCCCCGCCTTCATTGGAAATATACAAGTCTCCGTTAGGCGCAAATGTCATTCCTTCCGGCTGGTTATACAGTACCGGATCGAGCCGTATAGCCTGTTCAACCTTTCCTAAGCGGTCTGCGATCACGAGCAATTTCCCAACAGAAGCTACTAGATACAATTTACCGTTAATGGGATTGATGCCTCCAGCTGAAGGTTTAAATTCGGCCTCATCATCCTTTAGTATTTTTTTGATATCGGCTATGTTAATAACGTAAGCCGGTTCGGAAGAAAATGTATTGGTGGCGAGGTCAAACCGGTGGGCCATCCGGAATTCATTTTTTTCATGATCACAGTCCTTGCAGAGCAGGATCAAAGAATGTCCGTCCGCATCCAGGTACATTGCTTCAAATTCATTAACCCCGTCTTTCTCCAGGATAAATTCCCGGGTAGCAAAAGAGCTGTCATTGGTCTTTACCTGCAATACCGAGCCCGTACTAACCAGCATGTACACAGCAGTATCCGTATAAACGATGTCTTCATAATCACCTTTGCCACCGAATTTTATTTTTCCTTCATTATCTTTTTTATTCTTATAGTCCAGCATAAAAATATCGCCCTTCTCATCGTTTTCCGCCAGTATCATACTCCGCTCCGGCACATAAGACATACCGGAAATTTCCCGGAGGTGCTTACCCAATTCCATTTTTTCATCCGGTTTCGAAAAATTATAGCCTGATTTATTCATCTGTACTTTTTCAGTATCACTAACTGCTACATACATAAATTTCAGCAGGCTTGCTTTTGTATTGATCCCTTCATTGGAAATATACATATCTCCGTTACTCTTAAAAGTGATCCCTTCCGCCTGCGGGAAAATTTTGGGCGACAGCTTATGTACGGCCTCCACTTTACCATTCAGATCGGTGATCACCAATTGGTTGCTGGCCGATGAAAGAATAAAAAGCTTTTTCAACTGGGGATTGATCGCTGCAGCAGAGGGCTGCAATTTGGAGGTTTTGAACGGGGAAAGTGCTGCGGCTTTAGTCGCATCAATTATATACAGAGGTTTGCTATCAAACCCGATCGAATCCGGGTAAAAAGCATAGGCGCTCACCTTGGTATCATCGTCTGACTGGCAGTTCTTGCAGATCAGCACCAGGGCATTGCGGGAAGTATCGCTGTACATGGTTTCAAAATCATTGGTACCGGAAAGTCCGATATTGCCCGCTTCCAATCCGATGAATTTATCCGAACTGTCTTTGATCAGTTTAGTGATCATACCATCGCTGCGTAACACATAGATAATACCATTGAGGACCGCCAGATCTTCATAATCTCCTTTACCTCCAAACTCAAATTCACTGGTAATGAGTTTGTTTTCCTTATCGAGGAAAAAAACTTTTCCAAGCTCATCATTCACGGCTAAAAAGACATTCATCTTTGAATCCCAGGTAATCCCTGATATTTCTTTCAACTTCAGGTCCAGTTTATTGGTCATCGGGGTTGAAAAATTATAATGCCGGGGAGATTTTAATACCCTTGTTTTTGAACGGCAACCTGGGGTTATGATAGTCAGTAATAAAGCGGCCGGTACAATGCGCAGGAGAAAGGTTAAAAAACTCATTTTTCTTATTTTGTTTAAATTTATTAAAAGTTATCTTTATAGCATGTCTGAAAATCAATTATCGCTTTTACAGGAGGCCCAAAAGCATGTAACAGACCTTTTGACGAACAAACTTAGCAAAAGTATCAGGTTTCATACACTTCAGCACACACAAGAAGTGGTGGCCGCCTGCGAAAAGCTGTCCGAATATCACCAGCTGCCGGATGAAGATCGTTTTGCTGTAGTATTAGCTGCCTGGTTTCATGATACCGGCTACACCAGTGGCGAAGCGAAAGACCATGAGACACGGAGTATAGATCTGGCAACAGCGTTCATGACCTCCCATAACGTCAGCGAAGAAGAAAAAAATAAAGTGCTCGGCTGTATCAATGCCACCCGCATACCACAAACCCCCACAACGACCATTGAGCGGATCATAGGAGATGCCGACCTGTTTCACCTCGGTACCGATAGTTTTAAAGAAAAGAACCAGCTGCTCAGAGAAGAATATAAAGAATTCAGCGATAGGGATATCCCTAAAAAAGAGTGGCGAAAGATCAATATCCGTTTCCTGGAAGGACATCAATACCAAACGGTATATGGCAAAGAAAAATTACAACCGGTAAAAGAACAACACCTGGCTGAGTTAAAAATAAAAGATAAAAATAATGATGACATGAAACCCGGTAAAAAAGATAAGGATAAACAAAAGGAAAAAGAAAAAGTAGCCGAAGTTGTCAAAGAAGCTGCCGAAGCCAAAAAGAAAAAGGAAAAAGAAAGTCAGTCTGAAAGAGGTATGGCAACGGTCTTTCGTATTATGGCACAAAACCATTCGGCCCTGAGCCAGATGGCCGATTCAAAGGCCAATATTCTTATCTCGGTCAATTCGATCATTCTTTCCATTATTATCTCAGCTTTATTCCCGAGACTGCAAACCGATCCTACCCTGCAGATACCCATTTCAGTGATCGTGATCGTTTGTGTTTCCTCAATCGTATTTGGCATATTAGCCACCCGCCCTAACGTCTCGGGCGGCACTTTTACACGGGAAGATATCGCAGCCAAAAGAACCAACCTGCTCTTCTTCGGTAATTTTCATAATATGAGCCTGCCGGACTACGACTGGGGGATGACCGAAATGCTGAACGACAAATACTATATGAACAGCAGCATGATCAAGGATAACTATTTCCTGGGTGTAGTGCTAGCAAAAAAATACCGCTTCCTGCGTATTGCCTATAATATTTTTATGTATGGTTTGATATTATCAATGATTGCCTTCGCAGTAGCCTATATGATCCCGAATGCTACAGAAGTGTATACGGCGTAGTTGGTAGTAAAAAGACATACCAATTTTTATAAAAAAGGTCGGCATAAGCTAACCTTTTTTAATTTACCGGCCATTTTCACGGCAATAAAAAATCCTTCTTACTTATTAATACTTTTACAGGAGCAGTTTTGATACAGCTGCTTATGCAGGAAGCAACCTTTCTTTTTCATATTTCCAGAATCGGTGCCGGGTCATTGCTTTCAGAAATTGTCGTCTTTTCTTCCGGGCTTATTATCTTCATCATTATCTCTTCCATCTCCATCTATTTCTTCCGATGTATTTTCTTCATCAACATCTTCATCATCCACCAGGTCGCCTTGTTCACCAGCGCTCTTTGCACTGGTTTTATCTTTACTGGTCACGTTCTGGTGATGGTTTGTAATATCGGAGTTCTCATCGCCTGTATAATTTTTCTGCAACTGCCTTCCACTTTCATTTCCGTTTTCTTTTCCAAAATCAGGATCTGTATCCTTTTTTTTAGGATCGGCTGTTGTACTATTATTGCCGTTTCCCTGCTCAAAAGCTTTTACCTTATTTTGCTGCAGTTCCTTGTTACTGTTATTAATACGGTCTGTTTGTTTGTTAGCCATAAAATTACATTTTATGAAATATTCATGTCGTATACAAAAGAATGGTTTTAAAAAACATTCCGTATTTATTAAGCAGCTGTTTTCAATTCATTTTTTGTTGCCTGGTTTCGGTTTATAAAAAAAGGCCATCACCACTGACTTAATGATCAGTTTTGCTGGCCTGGAAAAGTTTTTCACTTCTGCCTTTTAGACCCGCAGGCTTTTGATATTATCGAGCAATCCGAATGCTTTTAAGAGCCAGATAACTGTGATAATCACCACCACAATATTGAGGAGGTTTTTGATCTTCCCGTCCATCGGGATATAGGTGTTAATAAGCCAGAGTACGACTCCGACAACTACCAGCACGAGTAAAATAGTCAATAATGGCATAAAATAATTTTTGAGCGATGAATAAAACTTGTTGGTTAATTTCTATGATCCGGTTAATATAATAACCGCAAATACATAAGCTATAAAGCAATTCCTGTGCCTTGCAGGAAAAGGCTTCATAAATATTATATTGCGAAATAAATTCTACGTTCCGGGAAATAAATTTCTATCCTGCTTGTTGATTGAGGCAGCAGTAGAAATGTACTGTTAGTAATAATGGGCAGAAAGGTGGGAGTTGCTTATTCCTTCAGCGCATTGGATTCTTCATAATGCCTGATCTTATTGTACAAAGTCTTCCTGTCGATCTTCAGCACTTCAGCCGCTTTTGTTTTATTGAACTTCACCTGCTTAAGTACATTCATGATCGCTTCGTATTCAGCTTGCGAAGCAGCGTCTTTTAGATCGGTGACCGGATGATGGCGACCTTGCTCATTAATGCCATCCTGTATTACAGGTGACGGGTTATAGAGTGGCTTGGAGGGGTTGCCCAAAATTTCCCAGGGTAACACATTGGAGGTGATCTTCCCGGAGGTAGAAAGTAAACCGGCCCTCCGGATCACATTGCGAAATTCCCTTAAATTTCCTGGCCAGTCATAGTTCAGGAAAAGCTGGACTACTTCTTCATCAAACCCGTCCAGGTGTTTATTTAGTTCTTTACACACTTTTTGAAGAAAAAAATCAGCAAATAATGATATATCCTCTCTTCTTTCCCGCAGCGGGGGAATGGAAATGGAGAACTCATTAAAGCGGTGATAGAGATCTTCCCTGAACTTTCCTTTACGGTAAGCTTCCTGCAGATTTTCATTCGACGCCACAATCACCCTTGTATCAGTACTAATGTCTTTATTACTGCCGACCCGCTTAAATTTTCTTTCCTGGATCACCCGGAGTAAAGTAGTTTGAACATCTAAGGGAAGGTTCGAAACCTCATCCAGGAAAAGAGTACCACCATTGGCTACTTCAAATATGCCTTCCTTATCAGACAAGGCCCCGGTAAAGGAACCTTTGATATGCCCAAATAATTCGCTGGCTGCTAATTCTCTTGACAAAGTACCACAATCGACTGCTATAAAAGGCTTATCACTCCTGTTGCTGCTCTGGTGAATCGTTTTGGCCATCACTTCTTTTCCCGTTCCGCTCTCACCATAAAGAATAACACTGTAGTTGGTGGGCGCCACCAATTTGATCTGCTTGTATAAATCATTAGTTCGGGGAGAAACGCCTGTTAAAAACTCTTCCGAATCCGTAATAAAGTGCTTTTGCGGCGAACTTTCAGGGGTGGAACTTTTCAGTCCACCGGTTTGCTGGAAAGTAAACGACTCACTCAGGCCCTTGTTAATCACATTGATCACTTCTTCCGGTATCAATGGTTTGGAAATATAGTCAAACGCACCATACTTCATTACTTCCACCGCCATTTTTACATCCGAATAACCGGTAATAATAATAACAATGGCAGCGGGATTGATATCTTTTATCTTCTGCAGTACTTTTCTTCCATCCATATCGCCCAGGCGAAAATCACAGAGTACAACATCAAATTTGCTTTCGACAAATTTTGCCAGCCCTTTATTACCGGTATGGGCAGTATCTGTTTCAAAACCTTTCCGTTGAAGAAAATGGCCCAGGAGCTGGCACATATCCATATCATCATCTATAATCAGGATTCTTTTCATGATGGTGCTTTAGATTTATAAAATTATCGAAAAGGAGTAATCAATTGCTTTTTTGCTATATTATACCTCTATTTTATTAATTTACAGTAAAGAAACTCATCCAGTTTGAGGAAGAAATTCTACCCGGTTCTTCCGTTAAAGCAAATGAAATGCCATTATCAGCTCGTATTCTTTAAATGCTGATTGGCAAAGCTTTTGCTGCTAAATTGTATATGAAAAATCCAGTACCTATTAATAATATTGCCTCAACCTTGTTTGATATGAAAAAAATACTGATCGTAGACGATGAAGAAGACATCTGCTATTTTCTTGGTCGTAATCTTTCTAAAAGAGGGTTTCTGACCAACACTTCCTACACGCTGGCGGAGGCGGAAAAACAATTACAAAATATTCAGCCAGATATACTGCTGCTGGACAACCATTTACCAGACGGACGAGGGATTGATTTTGCTAAAAAAATACATACGCAATACCCCGATTTGAAGATCATCATGATAACAGCACATGACAGCCCCGAAGACAGATCCAAAGCTTACAGTAACGGAATACAATATTTCTTATCTAAGCCTTTCAGCATTACTACCGTAAACCAGGTTGTTGACCTGGTTTTATAAATATTCCCATTATTGATTCTACTCCCCGTTTTGGGAAATTTATTCTACAATCTGTAGGAATTATAAACTGTGAAAATCAAGGAGTATTGAAAAACTGGTTCCTTTTCCTTTGACCGTCTCTACGGCTATCTCCCCTTTATGATTTAGAATGATGTTTTGGGTATTGGTCAGTCCAAGGCCATTGCCTTTGATTTTGGTAGTAAAATAAGGCTCAAAAAGACGGGCGGCATAATCACTGTCCAGGCCGGGCCCATTATCACTAATTATTATTTTGCATTTATTGTTCTCTCCTTTTGTTTCCAGGGTGATCATATTACCTGTTGTATTGTCCATTGCTTCAATAGCATTGATAATAAGATTCAACATAGCGATCTTGATCTTTACTTTGTCTACAGAAATAGCACAAACATCCTTACTGTATTTTTTTACAATTTCCACATTCGCTAACGCAATCCTGTCTTTCGCCTCTTCAAGGGCTTCATCGAGCAGTTCATTCACCGACACTTTTTCATAATTCAATTCTGAAAATTTGGTGGAATTCAACAGGTCAGAGATCAGTTGGTTGATACGGGCACTATTGCGTTGGATCATTTCAAAAAGAAGGGATGATGTATCATCTTGCTGCACTATTTTTTCTGCATGGAGCTGCTCCACAGCCAGGTTAATATTGGTAAGTGGGTTTCTGACTTCATGGGCAATGGTCCGGGCTATACGGCCAGTGGCGGCGAATTTTTCCAGTCCTTTCATTTTGATCAGCTCTTTGTTAGCCCTGTTCAGCTCATTGATCCGGTGTTTGAGCTCATTGTCATATTCTTCAATATCCTCCTGCGCTTCTTTTCGGTCTTTACTTGCTTTCAAAAAAGCGATCACACCAAAGACCAACAGTACAACTGCAAGTGCCAGGGAAATAACAGTAATAGAGCCGATAGTTTTGGAGATCCTCTGCAGTTTTTCCTCACTGATCGCCAGGAGCCGCCCTTCGGTTCGTTTCAATAAAGCGATTGTGTTTCGTATATTATCCATGGTCCGGATAGCATCCGGTTGCCGCAGTTTCATAGTGTCAGTCCGCTCCTGATTATTAGCATCAAATGATTTAATTTGGTATTCTAATTGCCCAAACCGAAGCTCAATATCCTTTTTTAATGAAAAGAGCCGTTGATGTTGTACCGGGTTATCCGATGTCATTTCCAGGGTTATATGGTAAAGTGAATCTGTTCTTTCACGGGTTCCATAATAAGGCAACAGGAACTGGATATCTTTTGTGAGAAAGTAGCCCAGGGCACCTGTTTCAGCATCTTTTACCTGGGCTAAAATATTGTCCAGCTGATTAATGAGCTTATTAGTGTGTTCTACCTGCCCCGCCTGTTTTACAATTTGCCGGTTGGTATAAAGAGTAAAGAGACAGGAGATTAACAAAAGGATGAACGCTACGAAATAGACAATACTAATACCTTTTCCTGACCTTGTTTTTTTTAGAATAGTTTTCATTCCCTTCGTTCGTTAAATTATATTCCTACTGTCATCATATCCTTTCAAATGAAAAAATAGAGGTATCCGGGGTTTTTCTTCCTGTTACCAGGCCCGCTATGATCTCTGCGGCCATCAGGCTGAAAGTAATACCATTTCCACCGAATCCCAGTGCAAAGTAACTATTTGGAAGCTTTTTGTAAGGACCAATAAATGGTAAGCCGTCTTTCGTGGAACCAAATGTACCCGTCCAGCTGAATTCAGGAATAAAATTGATACCGGGAAGAATCTTCTGGAAATCACGGGCCAGTTTTTTTGTTTTGGAAGCGATCAACGCATCTCTTTTGGCCGGTGAATAATAGTCTTCATCCCGGCCTCCCACCAGTATCCTGTTGTCCGGGGTAGACCGGATATATAAATACGGATCAGCCGTATTCCATAAAAGCATTTCCTTTTTCCAGAAGGGCCGGGCTGAACTGAGCGCTTCACTGATAATGGCATAGGTGGATTTGAGCTTTACTATGGGTTTATCTATATACTGCCCCACTTCATAGCCAGTAGCATAAATCAATTTTTTTGCCTTTATCTGGTATCCGTTCGCTGTCTGCAACAACACGCCATTCCTCTTATGTTTAATAACGGTGATATTTGTCCTGTCATATACATCAAGGCCTTTCCTCATATTATATTGGTGAAGTGCATGGGTGAGCATATAGGCATTTGTTTGTGCGGCATCAGCAGAAAGAATAGCAGCTGGTGCATGGATACCTGACTTTTCAAACACTTCTTCCCCTGCCAGGTATTGAACCTTAAAGCCATTTTTCTTCCTTATTGAAAATTCTTCTTTTAAACCGGCCACATCCTTTTTGGCTGCCGCATAATACAGGCTTGGCTTCTTTTGGATATCCGTAAAACCGATTGAAGCAGCGAGGGTTCCCAATTTATCTATCGCTTCCTTACAAAGCCAGTAAGAACGGGCTGCTTGCTTTTCACCGATCAATTTCGCAAGCTTGTATAATGGCGTATCAATTTCATATTGTAACAGGGAAGTACTGGCACAAGAACTTCCGAGGCCGATGCTTCTTGCATCCACCACGGTGCAGGGAATATTTTCCCGGACCAGGTAATGAGCAGCCAGGGCACCCGAAATGCCCCCTCCCATAATCACTACATCGGTCCGGATATTTTTTTCCAGTTTGGGGTAATTGGCTACCAGCCCATTCTTAATGAGGGAGAAAGGATAGCCAGCTTTCAGGTTCATGTATATATTTTTACTTCAAGTACCTTCTAAGGGTCCAGGCCAGTGTTTCATGTTCGCGGATCAGGTCGGTAAGAAAATCGGCCGTACCCTTATCTCCAAATTTCTCATCACAATCATCAATCCCCTTGCGCAGGATTATAATGACGGATTCATGGTCCTTCAGCAGTTCTTCGATCATGTCCAATTGTGCCGGGTATTTACCGGGTGCTTCTTTTAAAGAAGCTGTTTGGAGGAATTCGGCCATGGTACCGGGTGTTTTAAATCCCAGTTTATTGATCCGTTCAGCGATCTCATCAATGGCTGCTTCCAGTTTAGTATAATGGTCTTCAAATAATTTATGCAGTTCCATAAAGCTGTTGCCGGAAACATTCCAGTGAAACTTTCTTGTTTTGGTGTACAGCAGCACTGCATCAGCCAATACACTATTCAACAGGGAATTAACGGAAGCAAGATTTTTTTGTGTTATTCCAATATTTGCCTTCATATAAAAAAATTTAAGATGAAAAGTTAAGCTGTTAGAGCAAGGCAATTATTATTCCAGTTTCTTCCCTTTAAGGTTGTAGTTCATTTTTCCCCGGTGGGCAAAAAAATACACAAAAAAAGGAGAAAAAAGGCTTTTGTCTTCCTTTCAATCTTTGGCATAAAATTTATTCTATAGGTTAAAGAGATCATTACAACACAATATTTAGTAACCTAAAACCATTGATTATGCTACGCTGGACAATAACCTTCCTTATCATCGCCATTATTGCGGCCGTTTTTGGCTTTGGCGGCATTGCTGCGGGAGCAGCAGGGATTGCAAAAATCCTGTTTGTTATCTTTTTGATTCTTTTTGTTATCTCATTGCTTTTTGGAAGAAAAGGAGTTAATACGGGGTTGTAAAAATCCCCGACTCACTTACTATTCCCCTGTTACCTTATTCCTTATTTTTTTAGTGCTTTGTTATGAAAAGAACACCGCTGTTAATTCTTGGCCTGCTGTTTTTGCTGTTATGTGTGGCATGTTTATTTTACCCGGACCATTCCAGCAACCTCCATCTTGCATTGGTTATTGAGCTGGTTTTCTTTATCCAATTTGCCCTGACAAAAAAATCCAGGGCGATACCAGAGCCGCAGGAAATCAATAGTACCCACCACCGGGTTGAACTAAAAGAAGCTGCCGTATATGAATTGGAAGCCGTCGAAGCTGAAGTACAGGAGATTCATTAATATGCAAATAAATTAATTAGTAACTATGAAAAAGATTTTCCTACTGTTAAGCATCATCGTCATGACGGCATGGATTGTTGGATTTTTCCTCCTTAAAACATCTTCATCCATACATGTGTTGCTGGCACTATCAATCGTATTGTATATCCGGTCTTTACTGCAAATCAATACTTCTGTTACCCAAAAATATTATGAATCCGAAGGGCAGATGAAGTAATTGACAAAAGCATGACGTTGAGCAGCAAATGGCTGGCATGATTTTTAAATGCATAATAGTATAAGAAAATATTTTTAACCATTTAAATCAATTTAGTATGAGTTCAAAAATAGTAGTGGGTTTCCTTGCTGGCGCTGCCATTGGTGCATTAGCAGGTATTTTGTTTGCTCCTGATAAAGGTTCAAACACCCGTGAAAAAATTGCCCGCAAATCTGGTGATGTATCGGATTCAGTAAAAAACTCTTTCAATGAATTTATCGATGGCGTAAAACAAACCTACGCCGGTGCTAAAGAAAATTTGGAAGATGCAGGCAATAAAGTAAAATCCAGGTTAGAAGGAAAAATGGATGGTGTAAAAAATGAAGTGAAGAACGCATTTCCCTGATCAGCGGATCTTATTGACCAACACCGTATAAAAACTGTTTACTATGCAATCCATGATTGAACACATCGAAAACCTGATTACGAAAGCCGGAGATATTGCAGAAACAAAAACAGAGTTATTTAAACTCCGGGCTTCCGGGAAAATAGCGGAAACAATTTCGTCCCTTATTTCCAAGATCGCCATTGTAATGCTGGTAGTAGCCGCTATTACAATACTTAGTATTGGGATAGCATTCTGGATCGGGTCAGAGATGGGAAATATGAGTTATGGATTTTTTATAGTAGCCGGTTTTTATGCCCTTGTTGGCTTGTTAGTACATATATTCAGAAAAACCTGGATCAAAGCTCCACTGAGCAACCTGATCATCGATAAACTGGTAAAATAAAAACAGTGGTAACCTCCGTTTCAAATATGAAAGACCTGGCGATCCGGATCCAGGAATTGGAACAACAGCAAGCGGACCAGCTGGCCGGGCTGAAACAATCCACAACCGGAATTGCTGAAAGCCTTACTCCTACTAACCTGCTGAAAACAGTATTTAAAGATATTTCTCATTCACCTGATCTCAGGCGTAGTGTTATAAATACGGCTATCGGTATAGGTGCAGGTTTTATTGGCAGGAAAATATTTGTAGGCAGCTCGAACAACCTCTTTAAAAAGATAACGGGTTCTGCAATGCAATTCCTTATCGCCAATTTCGTAAGAAAAAAAATGCCTGATATCACCGAAAATGGTCCAGCGCATCAGGAAAAAGAAGGAAACGGAGTTTATAACAATAATTAAGGCCTGTCCGGGCTAGTTGAAGTAATATAATTGAAACTATTGTCCTAATAGTCTTCGGCAGGCCCGGACTGGAGCTTTCAATAGGATTGACATTTTATTGATAGAAAAGTAATAGTCAAAGCCTGAAGAGCCGGATCTTGTGATTCGGCTCTTTTTATTACCAGCCTGCCGTGACCTGGTATTTTATGATTAACTTTTACCAAGCAAACCAACCCGGATGAACATCAATTTTAATAACCGCATTAAGCAAATTCTGTTATTAGCTTCCCTGATTCTTATGATCTGGGTAGCCATCAAAGAATTGTTTTTCTGTATGCCGGGTTTACTTGGAGCAGTAACCTTGTACATTTTAAGCAGGGCCAGTTATTTTCAAATGGTTTTTAAGAAGAAATGGAAAAAAGGCCAGGCTGCGGGCTTGTTCCTGATTTACTATCTCATCTTGTTAGGGATACCGATTTTTCTGGCTGTTACATTGATCAGTCCTAAGGTAAATGACTTTTTGAGCAACCCGACTTCAGCAATTGAAAGTATCAAACAAGCCGTAGCCCAGGTGCAGGAGAAAATCGGGATCGAATTGGCTTCGCCGGAGTCACTCTCCAATTCATTGAACAAGGTGACGGCTTTCCTGCCTTCTTTATTAAATAGTACAGCTAACCTTATCACCAATCTTGCCATCATGCTGTTCTTTTTATACTATATGTTGTACTATGGGAAGGAAATAGAAAAAACCCTTTTCCGCATCATTCCGCTGAAAGACAACAATATAACGATGCTGGCGGCTGAAACAAAAAAATTGGTTAAAGCTAATGCCCTAAGCATACCCCTGATCTCCATTATCCAGGGAGTGACAGCTACCCTTGGTTATTTTATTTTCGGTGTGAAGGAATGGGCCCTCTGGGGTTTTCTCACCGGTGTATTTGCTTTCTTTCCCGTAGTAGGAACTATGATCGTATGGATACCATTGGTTATTTACACATTTACAACGGGTCATTCGGGAATGGCTATCGGCCTGATGTTCTATAGTGTTATTGTTACCGGCAACGTAGACTATATTGCCCGGATCACTATCATGAAAAGGCTGGGAGATGTACATCCTGTCATTACGGTACTGGGAGTCATTGTGGGGTTAGGATTATTTGGATTTATCGGCTTGATCTTTGGGCCGCTGCTGGTAAACTACATCATTGTACTCTTCAAAATTTATATGAACGAATTTATAGAACCGCTGGCGGAAGAATATGCGGCGGAGAAAGAGGCAGCAACCCACACGACCGGGGATGGAATTGATATGAAAGAGGACAAGTAAAGGTCAATCAGTTTCTACTTATAGAACCGGCCTTTCATATCGTTTTGACTCTTGGCAAAAAAGCGGATTTAGTGTACGCAACTAAAAATAATGGACTGTCAAAAATTGCCGAACAATATTTAATTCTCCAAGTCGAATATATTCCACGTAGGTCGTCAAATGTTTTTATATAGTATTGTTCTGTCATTGACTTTTTGCTAACGTATATTATTATGAAAATAAGTGGGCGCAGCGTTAATAAAAGTTAAAAATTGTTATGCGGATTATCAAGCTTTGAGCAGATAAGGATCAGGTCAGGAAAGTTTGCCCTGTAAAGAACTATTATCTATCCGTTATTATCTATCATCTATTCAGCCAGCATTCCCTCCAGCTTGATCACCAGTTCTGCCTTGGTGATCGGCAGATCCATAATCTTAATGTAGCCTTTGGCGTCCACAAAATAAACATCCCGGATAATTTTGATCAGCTGCCCGTTATTGATTTCCGGTATCAGCACGGCATCAAAGTTCTTAATAATATCGCCCAGGTTTTTAGGGAAAGGGCGAACATAGCGGAAATGAGCATGACTGATGCCTGGGGCCTTTTTTTATTTTTATAAAAAACAAAATAACTGTACCTTTTATTTGATTATCCTCTTAAAATATTTTTTTATGCAGCTATTAACTTTGATTTTGGGGTTGCTTCTTTCAACTTTATTACAGGCCCAGCATAAATTTACCCATACAACTGATCTTAAAAATAGCAGCGGGAATTCCACTTATCTCTCTTTTGAAGGATTGAACAATAATCCCAATGCCATCATCATTGTAGAATATGATGGTATAACAAGAGCCGCTAATCCTCATGCAGTTGGTGTTTGGTATGATGGGATAAAGTGAGCAGTTTTTAACCAGGACAGGGCAGCAATGCCAGCCGGTATTACATTTAGAATTATTTGGAAAAATGCAGATGCTACTACTTTTTTTCAAAAAGCCGATGCAAATAATATCAGTAATGGCAGAATGGTTTTAGACAATCCATCATTGAACAATAATCCATCAGTACCTTTTTATGCGGCACAGGTCTGGAACCCGGGTGGTATTGGTGGTGTTTATAATAATTCAGACATAACCCTTGAGTACGATGCATCTTTAGGAAAATAGGTATTGAAAAATTTAAACGGTTCATCCATTCCGGATGGCGCTGCTTTTAATATTTCTATAGTTAAAAGCAACAACAATACTATTACAACAATTCCTGCTGTAGAAATTGCTGACCCAAATGGAATAAAGACAATGCCGATAAAAAATAATCAAGTTGTTAAAGTAGTAAACAATCCCTCCCTTGCAACGATTGACCCATCTGTTTTTCAGGCGGTAACTTCTGCAACAGCCAACCTTGGTTTTGAAGAACTATTTCTTAACTGGAAAATAACTGGTACTGCTTTTTCAAATCAACCGGTATCCGGCAATACTGTTGTTAGTGAAAGAGTACTTACCCGGCTTGCATATAATGCAGGCGGCATCGGCGGCGATTACTGGAAAGGCATGCCTTATCCAATAGGTTTTAAAGGAAATAACTGGATTGGTACGTATGAAAATGATAATGGTGATGCGCCCACAGGAACACTTACATCCAACCTAATAATTGCAGAGAAAAGATATTTGACATTCTTACTTGGCGGTGGAAAAGATCTAAATAGATTGTATGTAGAGTTACAGGTAAAAAAAACAGACTATGAAGCAGCCTGGGGTGCTGGCCAAAGAGGATTATTTGGCGATACCGAAGATGGTTTTACCAGGGTAAACAGAATAACATCTTTACTAAATTCTGAAGAACTCTATCGTTAATTTTTTGATTTGAATGGCGAATTAAATAACCAGTTTGCCGGTAAAGCTATCCGTTTAAGAATTGTAGATGAAAAATCAAACGGCTGGGGGCATATCAATGCGGATGATTTTTTATTTAAAGACAATCTGAATGACTTTCTTTCTTTTCAAAAAGATGCCTTTGGGTTACTGGCTGATAAAGACAAACCTGTATGGGGTTTTGCAGATACTCATGCACATTGGGTTAACCATATTGGATTAAAAGGATTAATGCACGGCACACCGGGAGGAAATTTAGAAACAAGTAATGTGTTGACTGATATTCCGCCATGTGATGGTTTTAATCATGGTTTGCCAAGTATCACACCCGGTATATTATTAGCACAATTAGAACCACAGGCATTTAGAAGAGCTGGTGAAAGGATGGCCGATGTTGGAAATCTGACCTGTGCAGCTATGGTATTTCCGTCGGGCATTGCTGCTTTTCCGGTTTCTGGCATAGCTGCCGGATTCGGGGCTATGGATGTGGCACTTGGTAATTTTCTTATTGCTGCAATGTTTAATCCTGCATTTCAGGCATGCGTTTATCAGTTTACAAAAGATGTTTTTGCAAAGCACTATAACAATTCAATACCCAACACTACATTTGGAAATTTTGTTGATTATCCACGGTGGAATACACAGTTTCATCAACAAATGCATATAAGCTGGGTAAAAAGAAGTTGTGATGGGGGACAGCGATTGATGGTGGTACAGGTGGGTGTTGCAAAAAGCTGGGAGTTTTTAACCACTGCTGATGGCAATATGGGTTCAGCAAAAAAACATATTGAAGATGCGGTAACAGAAATAAAAGAAATTGTATCTCTCAATCCAGGTTGGCTGCAGATTGCTTATACTCCAAAACAGGCAAGAGAAATTATCCTGAGTAATAAAATGGCAATTGTGCTTGGTATTGAGCAGGCAGAAATTGGGAATTATTTTGAAACTGATGATGAAGAAATAAGCTGGTTAAAAAATCTTGGCATTACTTATGCCTATCCTGTTCATAACTTAAATAACAAAATCGGCGGGGCGGCAGTTTTTAATACAGCATTAAACTCATATAACGATTTAGTGAACCGAACCACACAAAATGATACGTTGCATATTTTTAAAATAAAAGATGTTGCAAGAGATGCTGATGAAAGGGATAATACTTACACCAATTTTACATTAGACAGAATGTTTATGCGGCAAGCCATCCGCAACATTCCTTTAGCCGGGTTTGGGGATATACCATTTTTCCATCTGAACGACGTTCCTGAAAATTATCAATACCAAAGCCTTTATTTCAGCGGCCATAAAAATGCAGAAGGTCTTAGTCGCAAAGGAAGAAACTATATTGATAAACTTATGAAAAATGGCTTTGTTTTAGATATTGACCATATGAGTGATTTGACAAGAGATGAAGTAATGTGGATGGGAAAGAATAATAATTATCCGATAATTTCTGGGCATACCAACTTTCGCAGTTTACGGTCTAACGGATTAAATGGTACAACAGCAGCTGAAAGAAAAAGAACAGAATTTACAATTCATGATAACTGCTTATACGACATTATTACAACAGGAGGAATGTTTGGTTTAATGACACAGCAAAACGATGTAGTGCAACATGAAAAAGATTGCCCGTGGCCAAACAACGCAGCAGGTGGCTCCAGTTCCTTTGCACAGTCATATTGGTATCTGTACAAAAAAACATCTGGTTTAAAAGGAATTGCTTTTGGTACAGACTGCAACGGCTATGCTCCGCAAATTGCACCAAGATTTGGCGTGGATGTGGCGGCAGTTATAGAGGGTGATGAGTTAAGAAATTTTCAAAATGTACGCCGCAGAGAAGCTTTTGTACAGAAGAATGGAGTAAAATATGATAGCCTGATAAATACATATCATTATCATCGCTTTTTAAAGCCATCATTTTTAACAAGCGAAGAAAGAGAAATATGGGAAGCATTAGCAATGTCAAAATCAGGCGTTAATATAAATACTGCATGGCAGCCCGGCGGAGGTATAAGTGTTGAAAGAACATGGTTACAACAAAATAAAATAAAAAATTTAGTTACGGGATTCAAACTCTCCGTTGAGCAATATAATGAATTGGATTGCCCTGATTATGGAATTGGAAAGGGCGACTGTCCGGCAGAAAGAAAAGCAGCTTATATGTGTGTACACGGCGATGCCAGTGTGCAGCAAAACTGGAAAGATGAAAGAACAATGGAACTTTACCGGATAGTAAAACAAATTTACGAATTATGGATGCAGTTTGAAAATGGCCCGAATGAACCAATGAGAAGAAGCTATGCCTACCCCGGCGGAAGAGATTTTGATTTTAATTTGGATGGACTTGCCCATTATGGTATGTTACCTGATTTAATACAGGATTTAAAAAATCAAGGATTAAATCCAACACAATTAAGGCCGCTTTTTCTGGGTACTGAAGAATATATTAAAATGTGGGAAAAGCAGATACCGCTAAAAATACAATTAGAAACTAAATTTTTACAAAAAACAACAACCATGAAAAAACTATTGATCCTTTCTCTTGCTTTAGCATTCTTCGCCTGTAAGAGCAACAAAAAAAATGAAAATCCTGCTGTTGATATTCCTCAACAAACGGGCACTACCATTACAATTGATGGTAATGAAATGAAAATGGGCGGCTCTTTATTGGTGAATAAAGACAAAAAGAAATTACAGCCAGGAGCCGATTATTTCTGCATGCTTACAGCCAGTGGTGGCAGTAACAATGAAAGCCTGATATTGAATTTTCTACTCGATACCAAACCCGGTACTTATCCCGTAGTGGGCAGGTCGTTTCAGCGGGGGCCCAGTGACAAGGGAGAATTATACGGAGGAATTATGGGTGGAGAAGAAAAAATTTATGAATCAAAAGTAACCCTTACAGAATGTATAGATCTTGGCAGTAATAATATGGGTGGCCACAAATGGAGCATATCCGGAACTTTTGAAAACATAGTTATACCGGCTATGGGTGTTATGCTGATGGATAAATCAAAAAATCATCCTAAAGATATTACTATTCAAAAAGGCAGTTTTTCCAACCTGACTTTTGATGATAATGCTGAAGAACTGCTGGAAAAGGCATTGGAACAAATGAAGAAAAAATAAATAATCTTTTATAGCTAAAAAATCGCTGAGCAGTCAGCGATTTTTTAGCTACGTATATACTTACAATTATTATTCAGCCAGCATTCCCTCCAGCTTGATCACCAGTTCTGCCTTGGTGATCGGCAGACCCATAATCTTATTGTAGCCTTTGGCGTCCACAAAATAAACATCCCGGATAATTTTGATCAGCTGCCCGTTATTGATCTCCGGTATCAGCACGGCATCAAAGTTCTTAATAATATCGCCGAGGTTTTTAGGGAAAGGGCGAACATAGCGCAAATGAGCATGACTGATGGCATGACCCTTCGCCTGCAATTCTGCGCAAGCAGTTTTAATAGCGCCATAGGTAGAACCCCAGCCCAGCACCAATATCTTTCCTTTGACAGGACCGCTGTCTAATTTTTGTTCGGGTATATATTCAGCGATCTTATCTACTTTTTCCTGCCGGATCTTTACCATCAGTTGGTGATTCTCCGGTTCATAACTAATATTACCAGTTACATTTTGTTTTTCCAGCCCACCAATACGATGTTCCAGCCCGGCAGTGCCCGGCACGGCCCAGGGTCTTGCTAATTTTTCATCCCGCAAGTAAGGCTGAAATTTATCCTCCTGGTCTCCTAACTGAGTTTTAAACTTTACTGTAATTGGTGGTAATTCTTCAGAAGATGGAAACTTCCAGGGTTCCGCACCATTGGCAATATAGCCATCACTTAAAAAGATAACCGGTGTCATATGTTGCACCGCAATCCTTACTGCCTCGTACACCGCATCAAAACAATCGGCCGGTGTGCTTGCGGAAACGATGGGCATCGGGCATTCCCCGTTTCTTCCATAATAAGCCTGCATCAGATCAGACTGCTCTGTTTTAGTAGGCAACCCGGTTGAAGGTCCGCCTCTTTGTATATTACAAATGATCAAGGGTATTTCAAGCATCACGGCCAATCCCATGGCTTCGCCTTTCAGCGCAATACCCGGACCGCTGGAAGTAGTAACGCCCAATGAACCCCCATACGCTGCACCGATCGCAGAAGTAATAGCAGCGATCTCATCTTCAGCCTGGAAAGTTCTGATGCCAAAATTTTTATATTTACTTAATTCATGCAAAATGTCGGAAGCGGGTGTGATCGGGTAAGACCCGAGAAACAAAGGCAAACCGCTTTTTTGCGAAGCAGCGATTAATCCATATGTAACGGCCATATTTCCCATGATGGAACGATAAGAACCCGGGTGCATTTTTGCTTTCTCGACAGTATAGGTCGTTGTAAACGTTTCTGTAGTATCGCCATAATTATATCCCGCTTGCAGCACTTTTACATTGCTTTCAAATATCTCCGGCTTCTTTCCAAATTTCTCTTTCAAAAAACCGATGGTATTTTCCATATCACGGTTGTACATAAAATAGAGAAAGCCGAGCACAAACATATTCTTGGCCCTGTCCTTCTCCTTCATACCCATCGTAAAATCCTTCAAAGCTTCTCTTGTCAGCTTGGTCACATCGATCCTGATCACTTCATAGTTTTCCAGGCTCCCATTCTCCAGCGGATTCTCTCCTTCGGGATAATTGGCCAGCCGGAGATTCCTGCTGTCAAAGCCATCCGTATTAACGATTACTTTCCCGCCTTTTTTCAAGACTGACAGGTTGGTTTTCAATGCGGCGGCATTCATAGCCACCAATACATCACAGGCATCACCGGGCGTAAAGATCCGGTCACTGGAAAAACGTAACTGGAAACCGCTCACCCCGGGCAGGGTGCCGATCGGGGCCCTGATCTCCGCCGGAAAATCCGGGAAGGTGGACAGATCAATCCCCATCATTGCTGTGTTATTGGTAAACTGAGTACCTGTTAATTGCATACCATCGCCGCTGTCGCCGGCAAATTTGATAACTACGTCTTGTAAAACCTCTTGTTTCCGTGCCATGCAGTATTAAGTATTAATTCTGCGAATTTAAAACAAGTTTTCGTTGGTTGTTGAACTGATTTTTTACAGCAGATATACGCTGCAAACGGTCGTTATTTGAGGAACTATTTTTATATTGCTCAATACAATTTTTACTATGCGAAAAGAACTGAAGTGGATGGTACTGGCAGCCGGCTTATTACTGTCCAATTGCCTCCCGGCGCAAATAGCCGATGATGATATTTACGAAGCCAACCGGTTGAAAAAAGTATTTCCGGATGACCGGGTCGTGGCAATCGCCGTAGAAGAGGACTACAACTTTGATAAAGGTAAAAGTGACGATAAGCTGCCGGTAGTAACGGCCACCGAAAATACGGGTATTACTTTCCTGTCCTTGCGGGAACGGGCCGGTATCCAGTATTTTGATTTTTATAATTCTTTCTGCAAGATCACTTCCTTCAAACAACTGGAAAAGATGAAGGGCATGTTTGGGATGAAGAAAAACTATAACGTGGGCTATGCCATTGACCGTTCGGCCAGCTCCAGTGATTTTTTTTCTGATGATAGCCGGGTAAAATATTTTAATATCGGCTTTACAGGGTACGGGGATGTAACACGGGTGGAAACGGAGAAAAAATATTTCGACAGTAAATACCTGACCAGCGTTTACTTCCATAGCTGGTTCCCTGCCAAAGAAAAAATCATCCGTATTAAAGTTCCTGAATGGCTCGAACTGGATATCCGGGAATTCAATTTTGACGGCTATAAAGTATTCAAACAAAAGACGCAGGAAAAAGGATTGACCATTTACACCTTCAAGCTGCAGAATTTAGTGGCGATGAAATCAGAAAAGCGGGCCATTGGGGCTGCCTATGTGTACCCGCATCTTGTATTAGTGGTCAAATCATTCATGGTCGATGGTAAAAAGGAAAAAGGGTTTGGGGATGTGGGTGACCTGTACAACTGGTACAGCTATCTCTATAAAAAAAGTGTTAACAAACCCGATGAATTGAAAGCCAAAGTGACACAGCTCACCAGCGGTAAAAGCACGGATATCGAAAAAGTGAAATCCATCTTTTATTGGGTGCAGGATAATATACGGTATATCGCCTTTGAAGACGGGCTGGCCGGTTTTATTCCCGCCGCTGCACAGGAAGTATATAAAGCCAGGTATGGCGACTGCAAGGGCATGGCTAACCTGATGACGGAAATGCTGAAACTCGCCGGACTGGAAGCTTATATGACCTGGATCGGCACCCGGCATATTCCTTATGATTATACATTGCCTTCATTAGCCGTGGATAATCATTGTATCAGCACCGTTATATTGAGTGGCAAAGAATATTTCCTGGATGGCACGGAGAAATATATTCCTTTCGGCGATTATGCCTGGCGTATACAGGGCAAAGAAGTGCTGATCGCAAAAGGTGATAAATATGATGTAAAAAAAGTACCCGTACTTGATAAGGAAAAAAGTAAAATTCTTACCCAAACCGCCTTTACGTTAGAAAATAACCTGCTTAAAGGCCATGTAAAAGTAACACTCACCGGGGAGCAACGCACCGGCTTCCACCAATTTTATCATGACCTGGCAACGGATGATAAAAAGAAACTCATCCAGCGGTTCCTGGAATTTGGTAATAATAATCTTGCCGTAGCCAATGTAAAAATATCGGATCTCAGCAACCGGGAAATACCCGTAGTGATCGAAGGAAATATTGACCTTACTAATTATGTGATAACAGAAGATAAAGAGATTTATCTCGGTATTGATTTTTTTGCCGAGGACCTGCGGGGTTTGATCCCCGACAAAGACCGGCAGCAGGATTATGCCCTGCATTCAGCCTATGTATCGCAGGATGAAACAGAATTGATCTTACCGGCGGGCTATAAAGTAGCTTCCCTGCCGGCAGCCATCAATGAAAAAACAGCAGATTACGAGGTCAGCGGTTCCTATGCCGCCAAAGACAATAAAGTAATTTTTAAAAAGACCTTATCCTTTAACACCGGCCGGATCAGAAAAGCTGATTTTGAGAATTGGAAAGGTTTTGTGAAGAAGCTGAAGGATTTTAATAGCAACCTGATTTTGATTAAGAAGCCATAAATATTTGCCACAAAGACACGAAGAACACCAAGCCTTATGACGGAAAATGAATTAGCCACTATAGCAGTTGATATTGCCTACAAAATTCATACGACATTAGGCCCCGGTTTGCTGGAAAGTGTTTATGAAGCTGCTTTTTCGTATGAACTTGATAAACGTGGTATCGCATATACCAGGCAGCAGGGCATTAATACAAAATATGAAGAAGTCATTCTTGATATTGGCTTCAGAGCTGATATTATAATGGAAAAAAATTAATTGTAGAACTAAAATCCATAGAACGCTTTGAAAAAGTACATCATAAAACTGTATTGACTTATTTAAAACTTAGTGGAATAAAATTGGCTATTATGATAAATTTTAATGTAGCCCTGATAAAGGATGGCATTCATAGAAAAATAAGTGGCCAATTGTTTTAAACCTGTCCTGCAGTGACAACTTAATGAACTTTGTGTCTTTGTGGGAAACAAAAATTTATTGCTTATTTACTGAAAACAACGAAAACCGAAAACAGGAAGCACATTAAACCTTAGACCTGAAACGTCAAACCTTAAAAAATGAAGAAGCTTATTTACATATTTTCGTTCACTTTCATAACAGTAATTGCATTTGCCCAGGACGATGACGATACTTTCTCACCATCCAAACTGGAATCGATTGCCAAAAACATGAAAGTGGTCTGGGATGATGGCGATGCTGACTTTACCAATAGCATCACTCCGGAAAAATGGAAAGAAGAAAGCGGAGTGATCCTGGCGCAAAAAACAAAATTTGCTTTTGATAAGGATGCCAATAAACTGGCCGTTTTTGAAATTACCCGCCGCCGGATCAAACTCAATGACCGCGATGCGGTGAACTCTTATTCGTCGGTGTATTTCCGGATCGGTTCCGCTAATGATGGCGCCGGTGTTAAAGTCATTAAATCAAATGGTACTATACAGGATGTATCGTTGCGCAATGCGGTGTACGTGGAAGATGCTTCCGATGTTCCATCCACTTTTACACCTTATATCGGCAAGGCCAGTACGTATTTTGACAAAAGTAAAAGCCGGGTGATCTATTATAAAATAGCCATCCCCGATCTGGACCCGGGTGATATCATTGACTATGGCACCATTTTTTATGACGATAACACCGTAAAGAAAATGAGCTATATCGAATTTGACCCGATCTATTTTGTTTGCACACGGGAGTATCCTGTGCTGAGCCAGAAATTTGAAATTGATACCGACAACAATTCCTTTGTTAATTCCAGGTCCACCATGGGAGCGCCGTTGTTTAAAGAAACCGGTAATACTACTGCTGACTATACCTGGGAAGACCGCAACCGGGAAAAAATAAGCGATACCCGCTGGGTGAACCGTTATGTAGAATTACCCATGGTGAAATTCCAGATCGTTTTTTCCAAAACAGAGAACCGCTCTGATCTTTTTATTGGCGACCGCGGGGAACTCAAACAAACGATAAGCCCGGAGGAACTGGCCAAAAAAATGAATAACCTCTACAACCAGCTGGATGGTTCTTATTATTATACTATGGCCAAAGCTTATTTAAAACAATTGGGCTATGGAGATATGCGGGAAGATGATTTTATCCAGAAGACTTATTATATACTGCGCCATATGTCGCATTACCGGGCCAATGGCTTTTCCAGCGAGTTATTTGCTTCCTGCCTCACGCAATGCCTCGACCTGCGGAAGATACCGTATGACCTGGTAGTGACCACCCCGGCCAACCTAACCAAACCGGAGAATATTATTTTCAGAACGGAGCCGGAGTGGATGGTAAAAATAAAAGACAAATATATTTTCAATGCTACCATTTTCTCGAACCCGTACGATTTTAAAGAAGAGTTTCTGAATACGCCGGCCTATATCATTTCATTGGGTAAAAATCCAACCGCTACTGCTATTACTTTACCGGCCAGTGTGCCAGATGAAAATTTGACCACCAATACCATTACCGCTTCGATGGATACGGCCAGCCGGAATATGGTCGTTGTACATCAAAAAGCCATTGTTGGTCTCAGCAAACAATTTTATAATGTACAAGGATTGGTCTATACACCGGCTCTCGATGATGATCACCGCAGCTATGGCGGCGAAGATGATGTTAGGGCCAGTATGAAGGGCGCTTTACTGGAAAGCTATGAAGACAAATTGCGGGAAAGAAAAAAAGAAGACAAGACCCGCAAACTAGACTACATGAAAAAAGCACTGGAAGATGATTATGACAATGTCAGTACTTACACGGAGTTTGTACTCAATACAGATGGCCGCACCTGGCGAAAACAGGAACTGAACTATACCAATAAGTTTGAATTAAGTGATATGGTAAAAGTGGCCGGTGACAACCTGCTGGTATCTGTACCGGGCCTGGTGGGTGAGCAATTATTTCTTTCACAGGATGAACGCAAACGGGAAGTCGATGCCTATATGACCTTTCCCCGCAGCCTGCGGAATATCATCATCTTTACTATTCCCGAGGGCTATAAAGTAGTGGGGGTTCAAAACCTGAATACCAATATTGATAATGAAGTAGGCACATTTGCGGTGCAGGCTTCGGTAGAAGGTAATAAACTGAACCTGCTGGTGAAAAAAGTATATAAACAAACGGCTGTCAAAAAAGAGAATTGGTCCAAACTATTGGAGATGCTGGATGCGGCATTTAATTTTTCGCAGAAGAAAGTGTTGTTGAAGAAGCTGTAAGGCCAGTTTAAACGGGAGCAATTCCAACGGTAGTTGTATAGTGATACTTTTCTTTCCCAATCCTTTCTTCAGGTTACGAAAACTGATTCGTTTCCGGGAAGGAGGAAACCAGTAGGTTAGCTGACCACTGGAATACGATCGTATTTAACTTTATGATCTTCAGACCGGTTGGAAGGTACCAGGCATTTCACAGATCTTCAAGACCGATGCTCAGACCTGAATGATACTATTTGATTCCAATTGAAAGTTTCATAGCGGCGCATTGCAGGCATACAATTACGTTGATCTTAAATATTAACCTATCCCTGAAGTTGGGTATATTTATGAGTTGTGTGTCATGCTTTCAAACCCTGCTACTTACAAAAAAAAATTAAAAAATCCTGTTATAACGACAACCTAATAAAATAATTTAAATTTTTAATAGTATGGCTGAATTTAAAGTTGATATAACTAATTGCGACAAAGAACCTATTCATATTTTAGGAAAGATTCAGGGTCATGGCTTTTTGATTGGGGTTGATGGTAAAGACCAGTTGATTCACTATATAAGCGAAAATACAGCTGCATTTATTAATGACGATCCGGCAAAATATCTTGGAAAGCATATTGATGAAATAGAAGCCCGGATGAAAATTTCAAATTATCGTAACAAGCTGAAACTTTCTCAAATTATTATCCTGGGTTTAGGCAATAGTTTTGACAGCATTAATCCTTTTTACATAGAACTGGGTGGCAAACCATTCAACCTTATCATAAAAAATGCAGCTGACATTTACCTGATGGAGTTTGAGCCCTGCAACAAAAAAGAAGAATTCGATGTACAAAAAATAATTGGGCGTTCAATATCAGAAATATTGGCGGAGTCGGGATTACATGCTATGCTAAAAACTGCAGCACGGGAAATAAAGAAAATTATTCTATACGACAGGGTGATGATTTACCAGTTTGGCGAAGATGGCCATGGTGAAGTGGTTGCAGAAGAAAAGAATAGTGAACTGGAACCTTTTTTGGGATTGCATTACCCCGCCTCAGATATTCCAAAACAGGCAAGGGAATTGTACAAAATAAATTTAACCCGCATTATAGCAGATGTGAATATGGATTGTCCTGCTATTATTAGTAAACGGGGCCAGGATACTCCACTTGATCTCACCCATTCTGTATTAAGGGCTGTTTCGCCCATACACATTCAGTATTTAAAAAACATGGGTGTTGCGGCCAGCTTCAGTATCAGCCTTCTTTCGAACGGCGAGCTTTGGGGCCTGGTCGCCTGCCACAATTATTCTCCAAAATTTATTGATTTTAAAGCAAGGGAGGCTTCAAAATTAATTGGACAGATAATCTCTCCCGCCTTAGAGTACAGGGCCGGAGAAGAAGATAGTGAAAAATTTGCGCTGCTTAACCAGGCTGTAAACACACTTATAAAATTTGTTGAAAAGGAAAGTGATATTGTAAGGGCATTAACAGCCAATACAGTAACTATTAATGATGTTTGTTCTGGAGCAGGTGCTGTACTTGTATTTGACAATACGATCACCAGCATTGGGGTAACGCCCAATGACGATGAAGTAAAAGAAATTGTAAAATGGGTAATTGAAAATACACAGGATATGGTGTTTTATAGCCATCGGTTACCGGCAATATACCCGGCTGCAGAAAAGTACAGTTATTTGGCAAGTGGATTATTTGCCTGTATACTTTCCAGAGAATTGAGTGAAATGATGTTATTTTTTAAACCCGAAAAAAAACAAACTATCAACTGGGCGGGCAATCCTGAAAAAGCTGTGGTGGCAGCCAGTGACGGTTCGTTGCAATTATCTCCACGCCAGTCTTTTGACAAGTGGACGGAAGTAGTGAGGCACAGCTCAGAAAGATGGGAGCGGGGAGAAATAGCAGCATTGATCAATTTGAGAGAGCAGGTTATTTACCAAATCAACCGTAAGGCAAATGAAATACGGCAGCTAAATGAACGGTTAAAATTGGCGTATGAAGAACTGGATACCTTTAGTTTTACAGTTTCCCATGACCTCCGTACTCCATTATCTTCCATAAAAGGCTATGCTGAATTATTATTATCTACCAATGAAAGCCTTGATGATAATGCTAAAAAAATATTGGAAAGAATAAATAACTGCGCAGATAAGATGGCAGTGCTAATTAAAGAAATATTGAATTACTCAACTTATACAAGGAGTGAAATTAAGTTGGAAAAAATAAATATGAGGCGCTTGACAGAAGACATTAAAAAAGAGATTTGCCAATCATTACAACCGCAAAATCTCGAATTTATCATTGGGGCCACCCCGAATATTTCAGGAGATGCTGTAATGATAGGACAGGTATTTGATAATCTGCTCAACAATGCAGTAAAATATTCTTCAAGGTCAGGCAAGGCAGTCGTAAAGGTAGAAGGATATGTTCTAGAAAATGAAACCATTTATACAATTGCTGATAATGGAATTGGCATTGATATAAAATACCAGAACCGGGTTTTTGAATTGTTTAAACGTATGGATAACGTAAAAGACTTTGAAGGAAACGGCGTAGGGTTGGCCATTGTAAAAAGAATAATGGAGAAACACAAAGGGAGAATATGGTTTGAAAGCCAGCTTGACAAAGGCACTGTTTTTTATGTAAGTTTTAATAATGAACCGATTGAATAAAGTAGATATATTTTTAGTGGAGGACAACGAAGACTTTTCTTTTTTAATTGAAAAAGCAATTGATCATATTGATAAGGATTTGATAATAAAGATTGTTGATAACGGATTAACTGCACTAGAAGTTTTGAAAGATTATAACCAGGAAGGCACAAGGCCAAGAATTATACTACTGGATTTAAATTTACCGGGTTTATCGGGCCTCGATTTATTAAGAGAAATAAAAGGAATTGAGTTTTTAAAACAAGTGCCGATTATACTTTTTACAACATCTGATAATCCAAGAGACGTAAAGTCAGCAACAGAATATGGCGCCAATGCTTATGTTACCAAACCGCATGGTTACATGGCACTGATAGACTGCTTAAGGTCGCTTTTTAATTTTTGGTTTACCCATCACACAACAATAAAATAATACATGAAAAAGATTTTTATAGTTGAGGATGATGAAGATATTACAGATATACTTACTATTGCTCTAGGCGCCAGGTACAATCTTTCAATTATAAATGATACCAATAACCTGATGGAAAGAATGAGTGACTTTATACCCGATCTTATTATTACTGATAATTTTGTAGGGCAAAAAGTTGCGGCCGAAATTATTAAAGCGATAAGAAGTGAACATCGTTTCAGCAACATCCCTGTTATATTATTTTCGGGCCACCCAGATATTGAAAAACTATCAAAAGAAATTGAAGCCAATGCATATTTAAGCAAACCATTTACATTAAAGGAATTAAATTCTTGCATTGAAAAAGTATCAGCTGAGCTTACTGCTGTAAAAGAAGTACAGGGATAATGCGAGCCCTGAATAGTGACAAACTGTTCCGGGAGAACCAAAAGGAATTTATTTGTTTTTTTAAAAATTATTAAACAATTACACTATCAATGATTTTTGATAAGCTTAAAAGCAGCACCACAGCGTTTCATCGCCTGGCAGAAGAAAAGAATTTTTCAAACAAATTAAAAGATGGAACAATCAGTAAAGAAGAATATGTGATTCTGTTAAAGCGATTGTATTGTTTTTTTAGCCAGGCAAAAATAATTGCTGATAAATATGCAGGTGATACTATTATCAAAGGGAACTTATTTGAAGAAAAACTTACTTGTTTAAAAAATGATCTTACTGAATTAGGCTCAACAGACTTTAATGAACACATAGTATTTGATAAATTAAATTATTTTGACAGTATCGGGTTTTGTTATGTACCAGTAGGCTCAATGCTTGGTGGCAAGATAATTTACAATAACCTGGTTAAAATGGAAAAGAATGAAAGCATTCATCTTCCTGTTCGTTTTTATGAAAGTTGTAAGGATACTGTCATAATCAACTGGAGTGAATTTACCAGCCATCTTAACCTAATTGATGTAACCCATCACAATGATATTTTGAACGGCGCAAAATTATCTTACCTGCATTTTCTTTATCTGTGTATGCTGCTACAATAAGTATAACCAGCTACAAAAGAATGCACTATTTTCAAGGTTTTGGCATGTCCCTTTATTTTTTTTCAACTTTATAAACTTCCTTCCCCGACGAGGACTCTCCTCCACTAGTATTCCTGCTTATGGGAAAATTCTTTCCCAGACGAGTCTCCTCCAGTACTATTCCTGCTTATTGGAAAATTGGCGGTGGGACTCGTCGAAGTATCGCAGCTTTTTTTATCATTGGCCGTAAAGTATCACAAACTCCTTCCCAGACGAGTCTCCTCCAGCACTATTCCTGCTTATTGGAAAATTGGCGGTGGGACTCGTCGAAGTATCGCATTTTTTTCCCTTGGCCGGAAAATATCATAAACGGGAATAACCAATAATGAATATAATGCCGTTCGCCAATGTATAACATCAGCTATATGCTGCTATCATCAGTAATTCTGGCTGACATATTAATCGTTTAGTTATTTAGTGATATAGAAATTGCTATGCTGCGTACCTGACATAGCTTACGTGAAAATACTTTTGCACCTGCCTTCTGTCATTTTTTCTACTGTACATAAAATCTTCTAC
>Ga0163149_10001199_pt1 | contig 33659 bp, 30 predicted proteins | sample OliLakLV19MP5G1_FD_148604 | JGI IMG/M metagenome (GOLD analysis project Ga0163149, IMG submission 148604) | Freshwater microbial mat bacterial communities from Lake Vanda, McMurdo Dry Valleys, Antarctica - Oligotrophic Lake LV.19.MP5.G1 | ecosystem: Environmental > Aquatic > Freshwater > Lake >... | reverse complement strand
CAATTAGATTTTTTATGGAAGTACATCACCATGCACACACCGCCCGAAAAAAATGGACTCATTATTTCTGGGAATTTTTAATGTTGTTCCTGGCAGTGTTCTGCGGTTTTTTAGCAGAGTACAAACTAGAGCACACGATTGAACACCAGAGGGAAAAACAATACATGCAATCCTTTATTTATGATCTTGCAAATGATACGGCCAATCTAAATGCAGGTTTCCCATTAAAGGATCAAAGGATTAAAGCTATAGACTCTGTCTTCCTTTTTTATGAGATGAATCCTGCTGTTATAAAAATACCCGGCAAGGTTTACCGGCATATGCATAGGACTTTATGGGACAGGCATTACAGGAGAAACAGCACAACAATAGACCAGTTAAAAAATGCAGGCGGAATGCGGTTAATACAGAAAAGGATTATAGCGGATTCTATTGCTGCTTATGACCTGCAATGGCAAAGAGCTGAGTTTTCGAGGGAACTCTACAGTACCAACCTCGAAAAAGGGAAAGGATTTGTTGAAAAGATCATTATTGCAAATGACCTTTTGCCAGCATTCAGGAACAACTCAACCGGGAACGGATTGCCTTCAGAGATTACAGATAGTCTTACAATCAGCATTAGCCCGGCATCTCTTAATGAATATCTTAATTTTTTAAACTTGCTAAAAACTACAACGATACAAGACAAACGGGGTTATCAGGCTATTGAACAAAGTGCCGAAAGGTTAATTACTTTGATTAAAAAAGAATATCGCCTAAAATAATATGAGCCAGGAAAAAAACTTGTACTTAAAAATCGTTTTTTACAACTAAGTATTAACTTACCAATTAGTAACTTACCAACTGGTAACATTTAAAACACTAAATATGGCACAAATGGATTCCCCCTTTTTATATGGCAAAACAGTGGCGGAAGAAAACTTTACCAACCGCACTGCCCTCATTAGCCGCTTAACCAGAAACCTGAAAAATCATATCAATACCATCCTCATCTCCCCCAGGCGATGGGGCAAATCTTCCCTGGTAAAAAAAGTAGCCTCGCAACTGCAAAGCCGCAACACTAAGGTAATACAACTTGATCTGCTGGGCATCCGCAACGAACAGGAGTTTTACAAATTACTGGCAGCCGAAACTATAAAAGCCACATCCAATAAACTAACCGAATGGATACAAACGGGTAAAGAATTCCTGAAACTCATTACGCCAAAAATATCGGTGGGCACCGACCCCGTGAATGACTTTGAAATAAACTTTGAATGGAAAGAACTGGAAAAAACTATAAAGAAATACTGAACCTGCCTCAAAAAATTGCTGAAAAGAAAAAACTGCACCTTATCATTTGTATAGATGAATTTCAAAACTGCGGTTCATTTACAGAACCCCATCTTTTTCAAAAAAGGTTGCGTACCGAATGGCAGCACCATCAACACGTAACTTATTGCCTGTATGGCAGCAGGCAGCACATGATGGCTGAATTGTTTGAAAAACAATCGATGCCTTTTTACAAATTTGGGGATGTAGTTTACCTTCCTAAAATTGACCGGGCCGATTGGATACTTTTTATCCGTAAGCAGTTTGCCGCTACAAAGAAAAGTATAAGCGAACATAATTGCTGCAATGGTAGATGACCATTCTTATTATGTACAACAGCTTTCTTATTTAGTATGGGCAACAACAACCAAAACAGCAACAAAAGAAATTATTAATGCCGCCTTAGAAAACCTGCTTGCACAAAATGCATTGCTATACACACGGGATACCGAAGAACTTACCAATAACCAGCATAATTTTTTAAAACCCGTGGCATCCGGCATTCACAAAGGACTAAGTTCAAAAGAAGTGGTGCATGAATACCGCCTTGGTACATCGGCCAATGTGTTGAAAATAAAAAAAGCATTATTGCAAAAAGAACCGATTGATGATAGTGGAGGAAATATTTGTTTTTTAGACCCTGTTTACCAGTTGTGGTTTCAAAGATATATTTTACAAAAAGAAAAAAGCATTGAATAATATGAGCGAAGAAGAAAAAATACCACAGGTAGAAATTCCACAAAAGCAGCCGGTAAATAATGAACCGACAGATGAACCCATTTCATCTGCTGAACCAATTGCCGAAGTTGAACAACCCTTAACCTTAAACCCTCAACCTTCAACCGTACAAGAAATGGAAGTACATCATCTCACACATGCAGCACACGGAAAGAAAAAGTGGAAATCTTATTTCTGGGAATTTTTAATGTTGTTTCTCGCTGTGTTTTGTGGTTTTCTGGCAGAGTATCAACTGGAACATAAAATAGAAAAAGACCGGGGAAAAGAACTGGCTAAAAGTCTTTATGAAGATCTCAAAAATGATTCCGTTGTGGTTACTCTTAAAGTTCAGAACCGCATCAAACAGGAGAATGCTTTACTTTATCTGGGAGACTATTTTAAGGACAGCAGCCTCACCCAGGTATCAAAAACCTTTACCCTTAATTTTTATTACGGTTTACTTTTCCGAAGCCCTGCCATTTTTGAGCCCCGTACTGTTGTGCTGGAACAATTAAAAAATTCAGGTTCACTGCGCTATTTTAAGAATGTAGATCTGCAAAGACTTATCAGCGATCTTTCGGTTGCGATTCAGAATGTGAATGACAGGCAGGCTCTTGAAAACAGCTTACGAATAGAATACCTGAATCCATTGATTATTCAGCACCACGATTATAATTTTGAAATGATCTTACGAAAAAGAAAGCAAACGGATATCTTCAGTGTCATAAAAGATTATGAGAACAGCAATGAGATAATTCCCTTTTATTTTAAGGCGATCGAAAAATTTGACAAGATAAGAGCAATCAATATAATGAGTTTTTATTCGCTGTCCGGCATGGAGTCAACCCGAACAGTTCATTTAAAAAGATATATGGATCTTAATGCCGAGCTACTGAAATTGCTGCGTAACAAATATCACCTCGAATAGAATTAATTTTATTTAAGCTAACTAATATGCCAGCTCCGCTAACTCTCAACCAAAAAAGAATTGAATCCATCGACATCATCCGGGGCATTGCCATGGTCATCATGGCCCTGGACCATACCCGGGATTATTTTCATATCGGCGCTAATCTTGATGATCCGCTGAATCTTGCCACCACCACCCCGGCATTATACTTTACAAGATGGATAACACATTTCTGTGCCCCCATTTTTGTTTTTCTTTCCGGCACTTCTATTTATTTACAAAGCCTGCGTAAAACAAAAAAAGAATTAGGTATTTTTTTACTTAAGAGAGGTTTATGGCTCATCATTGCCGAATGGACTATTGTAGCTTTTGCCTGGACATTTAATCCATTCTTCAATGTTATTCCCTTCCAGGTTATTTGGGCCATTGGTATCAGTATGGTGATATTGGGATTAATAGTGCTGATGAAACTAAATTATAATATCATTTTTATTCTTGGCGTAGTATTAGTTGCCGGTCATAATTTATTAGACATTCCCGAAGCAGCTCCCGGGTTTACCGCTAGCTTTTGGTGGGATATTTTTCATCATGGGTTTTTTACACAGTATGAATTTGCTCACCGGCATTATGCCATTTTGGTATATCCCTTCCCTGCTTGGACGGGAGTAATGTTGCTGGGCTATTGTGCCGGTGTATTGTTCACACAAAAATATTCTTCAGAACGGCGGAAAAAAATATTGTCTCGTATTGGCCTTGGATTGATTTTATTTTTTGTTGCACTTCGTTTCTCTAATCTGTATGGCGACCCGAGGGACTGGAGTACACAAAAAAACAGTTTATATACTTTTCTTTCTTTTATGAAAGTGAATAAATATCCGCCATCCCTTTTATATCTCTGCATCACCATCGGGCCTGCCTTGCTGTTACTGGCATTTATGGAGAAAATTAAAAACAGGTTTACAGGCTGGATGGTTGTTTATGGTCGTACCGCTTTCTTTTATTATATCATTCACTTGTACTTGATACACCTGGTGGCGGCTGTTTGTTTTTTTGCCCGTGGACATAGCATGGCAGATGCCATGAACAGCGCCAATATCTATCCCTTCCTGTTTGTAGCACCCGGCGAAGGATATGGATTGCTCATTCTATATTTAGTATGGGCTGCAGTAATAATTTCTTTATACCCGCTGTGTAAATGGTATGATAAGTATAAAACCAATCATAAAGAAAAATGGTGGCTGAGTTATTTGTAAGCTTAAACAAGCAATATTTTTTAACCCAAATAAACAAACCAATGAAGTACAATTCAATATTTCCCCGTCAACTAAAATCATTATTGTTTTTTGCATCGCTGATTATTATGTTACAAAGCTGCAAAGAAGAGAAAGAAGATGAAGAAAATGAAACAAGTGCAAAAACAGAAAAGCCGGAATATTTCAATCTACGTCCCGAAACAGAAAAAATGTTTGGCTACTCACATGCCGTAAAGATTGGTAACAATATAAAAATTTCAGGGGCCGTAAGTATGGATAGTGCCGGTAATCCAACTGCCGTTGGCGAAATGGCCCAGCAAATGAAAAATTGTTATGCTGATTTGGACAAAGTTTTAAAGCATTACGGTTACAGTTTTGATGATGTGATTGTGGAAAATGTGTTTACTACCAATATGCCTAAATTCCTTGAAGTATCAGGATATCGAAATGAAATTTATAAAAAACAATTCCCTACCGGCTCATGGCTTGGTGTGAAGGAGTTGGCCCTACCAGGATTTATGATTGAGATAGAACTGGAGGCACATAAGGATAAATAATAAATCTATTGACAGGTTTCATCTTCCCGATGAAGGTTATGAACTGTCTATTGTTTATTTAGTATGTTTTGCAGTAGTGATAGCATTGAATCCTTCATGTAATTGGTATGAAAGTATAAAACCAATTACAAAGAAAAATGCTGGCTGAATTATTTGTAAAATTAAAATTAACAACATTAAAAACTATTACTGAGTATTGCAAAATATGAAGTGCAGATGCGTAGCATCGGTTTAGTTTTGTAACAAAGGGTTTCAACCCTTTGCAAAGATGAAGGTAGGATTCGAGAGCCTTAGGCTTGGTGCATTGATTAGAGATGAGTCGTGCCGCTGGCACTTTTGTCGCACCTTAGTTCTTTCCACCGGATTAAAATCCGGTGTTACAAAATGCTTCGAGCCGATGGCTCTTGCAGTCGCTTTAAAATTTAAGTCTTTCAAAAAATAAATATTACTTATGGAAGTACATGCCCACACCCACACCCCCCGAAAAAAATGGACACACTATTTCTGGGAGTTTTTAATGTTGTTCCTCGCTGTTTTTGCCGGTTTTCTGGCAGAGAACCAGCGGGAACATTATGTTGAACACCGGCGGGAGAAAAAATATATCGTTTCAATGGTTGAAGACCTGAAAAATGATTCCATTTTTTTGCAGTTAAATATCAATAAACTTATTCCTTATCATTTAGGCTGGCTGGATTCAACCATACATTTATTCCAGATGCCTGATTTTAAAGGTAAAGACAGGATGATTTATCAGGCATTCATGATTGGTACAGGGTGGGCCTACAATTTTTATCCTACAGAGCGGACTTTATCACAATTGCATAGCACTGGCTTTCACCTGATCAGAAATCAGAATGTAACAAAGACCATTAGCCGGTTGGAAGTTCAATACAAAATATTCAATTTGCAGACAAGAACATTTTCAGAAGCCATGCAGAATGATATTGATCTGTCTGCATGGTCCTTTGCGGACAAGGCTGTAACTGATCAAATCGCCATCAAGGCATTTCAAAATTTTTCAGACTCATCATCTGTTCAATTGCAATTGTCGGACATTCCCGAATCAGCAACGATCAGATTTCAAGATAAAGAAAGTATCAAATCTTATATTGAAAAGCTAAAAAAATACAGCTTTTATCTTCAATATGTTACCAAGCTTGGCCAAGTTACTTTATTAAGAGAAATAGGTAAAGCGATAAACATTCTGAAAAAAGAATACCACCTGAAATAAATTACTATGGAAGTACATGCTCACACCCACACCGCCCGAAAAAAATGGACACATTATTTCTGGGAGTTCTTAATGCTTTTCCTTGCTGTGTTTTGCGGGTTTCTGGCAGAGTACCAGTTGGAGCATAAGATAGAAAAAGACAGGGAAAAGGTCTACATAAAAAATCTTTATGAGGATTTAAAATCAGATACAATCCTTTATCTGAATTATGCAAAAATTAATGAAAAATTCTCTAATAACGTTGACACTTTAATTACACTCATGAAAGGTTCTGACAGGAATTCACGTCTGAGCAAGATTTATTTCCTTGCAAGAACTGCTACCATAAACTCGGGCTTCTTATCCTTCAATCAACGTACTTTTCTACAAATGAAAAATTCAGGTCAGCTTAGGTTAATAAGAAATCAGCAGGTAGCTGATAGCATTTCTTCCTATTACTACTCACTGGATGTAATGCAATTGCAAAATGAATCCATAGTGAACAGGATTTCTGACTATATGCTGATAGTGGGTGAGTTATTTGATGCAGAAATACTTTTTAAAATCTGGAAGGAGATAAGAGAACCCCCATCCCAAAATCTTAAATTATTAACCACTGACCCCATTATGATAAATAAATACCTAACTGCAACACAATACTTTTACGGTACCAGAAATACCTTAAGAATATTGGGGTTAGAGAGGTCTGAAAAAGCAAAAAATCTTATCAGGTTAATCAAAATAAAATACAATTTGAAATAGACTATGGAAGTACATACCCAAACCCCAAGAAAAAAATGCCTGCCTGTCGGCAGACAGGGACGCATTATTTCTGGAAACAATTCACATAACAAAAACCTAATTATGCAACCATCATTAACTGCAAAACAAAAAAAATTGAATCCATTGCTATTCTCCGGGGTATTGCTATGGTCATTATGGCTTTAGACCATGTACGAAATTATTTTCATATTACTAAGCAAATAACAATTATGAAAAATATAATAGCGCCTCTTTTGCTGTTGGTTTCATTTGCCACATTCAGCCAAACCACAAATACAACCAAAGAAATAAAAGTAAACCAACAACGCATTGAAAGCCGCATTTTTGAACTGGCCAAATTTGGTAAAGATTCTTTGGGCAGAGGTTACCGGGTTGCCTATACCAAAGGTGATGTAGCAGGAAGAACCTGGTTTATTGGTTTAATGAAAAAAGCAGAACTTGATGTAAGCATTGATGCAGCCGGTAATCTCATCGGAAAACGAAAAGGGAAAAATCCATTACTCAAACCCATCGCCTTTGGTTCGCATATTGATATGGTGCCAGATGGTGGCAACTATGATGGTTGTGTGGGTTCTGTTTGCGGATTGGAAATAATGGAAATTTTAAAAGAAAATAATATAGTTACAAATCATCCGCTCGAACTGATCATATTCTCCGATGAAGAAGGAAGCCTGTTGGGTAGCAAAGCCTTGGCGGGTAAGTTTAAACAAGAAGGATTACAAACCGTTAGTCAAAGTGGGTTAACCGTGAAGGAAGGAACAAAGGCCATCGGTGGAAATCCTGACAGCATTAACAATATCATCAGAAAAAAAGGCGATATAGAAACATTTATAGAACTGCATATTGAACAAGGTGGAATTTTAGAAAAAGAAAACATACAGATTGGTGTGGTGGAGGGTATTGTGGGTATTGAAGACTGGGAAGTAACGGTTGATGGTTTTGCCAATCATGCCGGCACTACGCCCATGAATATGCGGCAGGATGCATTGTTATCCGCTGCTAAATTAATCATCGGAGTAAATGAGGTTATTACCAGCCATGAAGGCAAGCAGGTGGGAACAGTAGGTAAGATTTCAGCACAACCAGGTGCCTATAATGTTGTTCCGGGAAAAGTAGTTTTAGGATTAGAGATAAGAGATTTGTCTTATGATAAAATCTGGGAGCTTTTTCACGAAATAGAAAAAAGAGCAGCAGTTATTGCTGTAGCAGGCGGAACTAAAATTACTTTCAAAAACCAATTGCTCGGTGCCATACCAGCGTTAACGAATAAATCAATACAGGAAAAAATTGTTGCGTCGGCAAAAGCATTGGGCTTTACATATAAATATATGCAAAGCGGTGCAGGACATGATTCACAGGACATGATTCACAGGACATGGCATTGATTACTCCCGTGGGAATGATTTTCGTACCCAGTGTGGGCGGCATCAGTCATTCACCCAAAGAATTTACGAAGGCTATTGATATGGCTAATGGTGCAAATGTTTTATTACAAACTATTTTGGCAATAGATAAAGAACAATAAAAAAAAATGCGTACTATATTATCAAAAAATCTTCCTGCACTATCTGAGCATACTCCCTTAAGATATTTCTGTTTTGCCATACTGTATTTAGCACAGGGCATCCCTGAAGGAATGACTTACTTCGGAATACCCGCCTGGCTGGCAATGAATGGGAAGAGTGCAGGTGATATTGGTGCTTATGTTGCAGTCATCGGTATTCCCTGGACTTTCAAAATGCTGATTGCGCCATTAATGGACCGGTTTAGTTATTTACCAATGGGTCGAAGAAGGCCATGGATAATTTTTGGCCAACTGGGATTATTATTTGCGTTTATTGGAATGGCAATGGTGCCTGAACCGCTCAGTAATTTTAAACTGCTGATGGCAGCAGGTTTTTGTGTAAGCCTGTTCAGTGCCTTTCAGGATGTGGCAGTAGATGGTATGGCCATTGATATTGTTCCTGTGCATCAGCAGGCAAGAGCCAATGGCTTTATGTGGGGCGCAAGAATTATGGGTGTTTCTGCATCGCTTGCTGCAGGAAGTTGGATGCTGAACCATTATGGATTCAGGATTTCTATATTATCACTTTCTGCAGCAATCAGTATCATCCTATTTGTTCCGCTCTTATTCAGGGAGCGGCCGGGAGAAAAATTATTGCCGTGGACAAAAGGTGTTGTTTCTCAAAATTCTTTACAACTGCAATTAGACAGTTGGGCAAAAATTTTTAAATCAATGGGGAGGGTATTAATCATGCCTTACAGCCTGCTGATAGCATTGATTGGTTTTTTAGTTGGCACAACCGTAAGTTATATGAATACACTGCTCCCGGTTTTTACTGTGCAGGCATTGGGATGGACCAATGAAATGTATTCAAATATCAATGCGGTATCCTCTATAGTTGGGGGAATACTCGGGATGATTGTTGGTGGTGCATTGGTTGACCTGTTTGGAAAGAAAAGAATTTTAAGTGTATATCTCCTTGCATCCATCGCAGTGGCGGTAATGATGTATTTTTCTAAAATGTATTGGAGCATCTACTGGTTCAGTGCAGGGTTTGTTATTGTTTACAATATTCTTTACGTATTTATTATGGTGGGCTTTTTAGCTATAGCCATGGAGCTTTGCTGGAAAAAGATTTCCGCTTCACAATTCGCCTTGTTTATGGCTATTTCAAATTTTGGATGGATTACTGGTTCGGCCATCATTGGCACGGTGAAAGAAAATTTTAGCTGGCAGTATTGCATTTTAGCTTTTGCCTTTCTAGCTGCTATTGCTTTAATTCCGCTGCAATTCATGAATACCAAAATACATTTGCAGCAGTTAGAAAAAATTGATGAAGCAGATAAAACAGCCACAGCATTATCAGTTTAAAAATAAATTTAGAATGAAAAAACTATTCTTAGCACTGGTAATCCTGTTAACTTCGTCAATACCCAACGCCCAGGTGCAGGTAAGCAAAGAGCCACGGCACAAAAATGTTTTAGAAAATAAATATATAAGGCTGCTGGATGTAAAAATACAACCCGGTGATACCAGCTTGTTTCACATTCATTCAACACCGTCGGTATTTGTACATTTTACAAATACAGTTGTATGCTCACAAATAAAAGGCAGGGAATGGGTAACAGCTAAAAATACACAAGGCAATGCCTGGTACAGGTCGTTTGTAAACGATACCTTAGTACACCGGGTAAGCAATTGTGATACGGTTCCATTTAATGTAACCGATGTGGAGCTGCTTTCACCTTACAAACCTACTATGAAATTGCAACCACTGCCTTTTACCCTATTGTTTGAAAATGAAAAAGTAATCGCTTACCGGTTAACAGCAGCAGCATTCAATAAACAAGTGATTAAAAAGCGGGGACCGATGATAGCACAAATCGTTGCAGGTAGCGAAGTAACTCTTCATAACAAAAAAGGTAAAGAACTTTCACAATTGAAGGCTGGAAAATATGTGTACATTAAACCACGCACCGCATTTTATTTTTCAGCAACCGGAAATGAAGAAATTAATTTGATATTGTTTGAAATTAAATAGTATTCATCCATTCACTAAATTTTAAAGGTTTGTGAGACACAAAGCATGGCCATAAAACAATGATGTTTTTGCAACATTCTTAAAAGCTGCATTTCTTTAAACCAAAACAAATGAATTCAACCGAAACTGTTTCATCCAAAAAAGCGATTGCACTACCTCCACTGTCAGAACATCCTGTTCTGCGATATGCAACTTTTATTGTTTTGTATTTTTCGCAGGGTATTCCAGAAGGCATAACGATATTCGCCATTCCTGCATGGATGGCCATGAATGGTAAGAGTGCCGGAGAAATTGCCGGTTATGGCGCTGTAATAATGATTCCGTTCAGTCTTAAAATTTTATTAGCGCCTTTTATGGAACGATTTACTTTTTTGCCCATGGGGCGAAGAAGACCCTGGATGTTGTTTGGTCAGTTTGGTATTATGTGCAGCTTACTGGCACTATCTTTTGTGCCGGACCCGTTAAACAATATAGCCTTGCTTACTACCGTGGCAGTTTGTGTACATATTTTTATCATGTTCCAGGATATTGCTACCGATAGTTTAGTGATAGATATTGTGCCGCTTGAACAGCAGGGGAAAGCCAACAGTTTGATGTGGGGTTCCAAAATCGTGGGTACTTCTTTATCATTGGGTTTGGGAAGTTGGCTTATTAACAGCTATGGTTTTTCATTTGCCGTTTCATCACTGGCGGTTTCCATTCTCTTTTTTATGCTGGTACCCTTATTATTAAGAGAAAGGAAAGGTGAAAAATTATTGCCCTGGAGTGCCGGTGCCACTTCACCTGATGCAGCACTGCTGGCAATTGATAGCTGGGGTAAACTTTTCAAATCTTTCAAACAAGTGCTCTTGTTACGTAATATATGGTTACTGGTTATCATCACTTTTATAATAATGGCGGCGATACATTACATGAGAACGTTGCTTCCCATTTTTACCATTAAAAGTCTTGGATGGGATAATATTTTTTATTCAAAAACCTATTCCACTACCAACCTGATTGGAGGAATAATTGGAATGGTAACAGGAGGTATTATCATTTATCGGTTTGGTATCGTTCGCATGTTACAAACGGTGCTTTTAGTAACAGGAATACTTGTTGGCAGTATGGCCTTTTCCATTGCCTTTTGGCAAAACAAATCATTTGTTATAGGCTTTATTGCTTGCATCAATATATGTATCGTTCTGCTCAATATTGGTGTTTTGGCATTAGCAATGCAAATGTGCTGGAAACGAATTTCGGCCATGCAGTTTACATTTTGCATGACGGTTTTTAATGGTGCACTGGCAGCGGGTGCAGCGTTTATGGGATTGCTCCGTAACTATTTCGGCTGGCAAACAATTTTCTTTGTGTTTTCTACTATCGTCATTTTTGCCATGCTGTTATTAAAATTTATTAAAGTGAAAAAACATTTGGAGCAAGTGGAAGAGTTGGAGCAGAACTATTTAAAAAATCAAGAAGGGAGACTTTGAAGAGCGAACTATAAAATGCATTAGATGTAACGAGAACTATTAAAAATTAAAACCGACGGTATGAAAAAATTATTTACTGCGATTTATATCGCCTTGTCACTTACTGCTTTTACGCAGCCAAACATTATTTATGATGTAGTGCTTAAGGGTGGCCGTGTTATAGATCCCGAAACAAAACTAGATGCCATTAAAAATGTAGGCATCCTCAACAACCGCATTGCACAAATTAGTAGTGAACCATTGCAAGGAAAAGAAATCATAGATGTAAGTGGTTTAGTAGTTTCCCCCGGCTTTATTGATTTACATATACATGGCCGCAGCAATGTGGAGCAGGAATACCAATTGCATGATGGTGTAACAACTGCATTAGAGTTAGAATGGGGAATTGAATATTTAAAGGAATGGTATGAAACCAGAAAGTCAAAGGCGTTGATTAATTATGGTGCCAGTGTGTGCTGGCCTTTTGAACGATTTAAGGCAATAGATAAATACAAAGACGGCGTAAGCAAATTGTATCAGAGAAGTATTAAGGGGGAATCAACAATTGAGGGGATGACAAATACTATCCTGCCTGCCTCTGCCGAACCTCTAACTGAACAGGAAATGAGTAAGACATTATCCAACATCAAATCTTCTTTAGCCGAAGGTGGAATAGGGATTGGTGTACCCATTGGTTATTTACCCAAAACAAATCCTACTGAAATGTATAGGGTTTATCAGTTGGCCGGTGAGTTAAATGCATTGGTTTTCTCTCATGTCAGAGAACCTAACATTATTTCTATACAGGAAGTGATAGCCGATGCTATTCTTACAAATGCGCCGCTTCATATTGTTCATATTAATAGTATGTCATTGGGGCAAATTCAGCTGTCATTGGATATGATACAGTCAGCAAAGAATAAAGGTTTTGATATTACTACGGAGCTATATCCATATACAGCTGGTTCCACACTGCTGCAAAGTGCTATTTTCAATGATGGCTGGCAGGATAAAATGGCAATCAGTTATGGCGATTTGCAATGGGTGGCAACAGGTGAACGGCTCACTAAAGAAACATTTGAGAGTTACAGAAAGACAGGTGGAGTGGCTATTATTCACTCCATGAAACCCGAATGGATAAAGACTGGGATTGCTGCACCCGGTGTTATCATTGCATCGGATGGGATGCCTTATGCACCGCTGGCACATCCCCGTACCGCAGGAACCTTCTCAAGAGTACTTGGGAAATATGTAAGAGAAGAAAAAGTAATTGACCTGGTGACAGCTATTGAAAAAATGACTTTTTTACCAGCAAAAAGATTAGAAGGCATTGCCCCCATGATGCGCTACAAAGGCAGAATACAAATTGGTGCCGATGCAGATATTACTATTTTCAATCCCAATACGGTAATAGACAAAGCCACATTTGATAAAGGGCTTGCCTTTTCTGAAGGCATTGAATATGTAATGGTAAATGGTGTTTTTGTATTGAAGAATGTAAAAACGGTTGAGAATGTTTTTCCGGGGCAGCCTGTTTATGGGAAATACAAAAAGTAGTAAGAGATTTTTAGTATAGTTAAAATGTATCGTGCCGATGGCACTCAATTTATAATGTTGGTTTTTTCACCGGGTTGAAACCCGGTGTTATAAAAATAAATCGAGCCTACGGCTCTGTATGCGAAACATAAACTGTAAGTTTAGGTTAGTGCAGATGCGTAGCATCGATACATTTTGTAACAATGGATTTCAATCCATTGCAGGAATGCAATAAGTAAATCAAAAAGCCGTAGGTTCGATACATATAAATACTGAAAGCTTTATTCAAACTGTTGCATAAATAAAAAACCAAAACAATGAGAAAAAAATTCTTTATCTCTCTGCTTAGTTTGTTTTTTCTTTTCAATAATGCCCATGCTCAGCAAGCCTATTACCCCGATGCTGAATGGCAAACTAAAAAGCCCGAAGATCTGAAGATGAACAAAACATTTTTGGACAGTGCTGTATCGCTTGCTTTAAAAAGTGAAAATAAAGTAGAACGGGATTTACGCATTGCCAATATGAAATCATACGCTAATGAGCCGGGTTATAAAATCATCGGGCCTATGAAACAAAGAGGCGGACCGGCAGGACTGGTCATTAAAAATGGGTATATCGTGGCGCAATGGGGAGATGTAAACCGGGTGGATATGACTTTTAGTGCAACAAAAAGTTATCTATCCACCATTGCAGGTCTGGCAGTAGATAATGGGTTAATAAAAAATATAACCGATAAAGTGGGTAATTATGTTTGGGATGATAGTTTTGAAGGTGAACATAATTCAAAAATTACCTGGGATAATTTATTGAATCAATCATCAGATTGGAGTGGCAGTCTTTTCGGTTTGCATGATTGGGCCGACAGGCCACCAAAAGAAGGTGACATTGATGATTGGAAAAACAGGAAACTGCTGGAGCCCGGAACCGTTTATGAATACAATGATGTTCGTGTAAACCTGTTGGCCTATTCTTTATTACAGGTATGGCGAAAACCTTTGCCTGTTGTGCTGAAAGAGAAAATTATGGACCCCATTGGTGCTTCTACTACATGGAGATGGTATGGTTACGAAAACTCTTATGTAAATATGGATGGGTTAATGATGCAATCAGTTAGTGGTGGCGGGCATCATGGCGGAGGCATTTTTACCAATACACTCGACCAGGCAAGGTTTGGTTTATTGTTTTTGCGAAATGGAAAATGGAAAAACCAGCAATTGATATCTGAAAAATGGATAAATGCCGCACAGCAATCATCAGTTCCAAATAAAAACTACGGATATATGTGGTAGATAAACGCTGATAAAAAATGGGCAGCCGTTTCTTCAAAAGTTTATTCTGCTCAGGGCTTTGGCGGCAATTATATTATTGTTGACCGCGAACATGATTTGGTAGTGGTTGCACGATGGATGGATGATAGTAAAGTAGGTGATGTGTTGGGCTTGATTATAAAATCAATAGAGAATTAGTAATATGCAAAAAAAAACGTATTGACAAAACTTAAAAAATCAACAACATGGAACTGTTAAACAAACTTCTTGCTATTGACTTCAATTACATCGTCATAGGGTTTATTGTCGTCTTTTTTTCGCTGGAACAGTTTATGAATACCCATTTCAAATTCAATAAAAGACCGCAGCATTTACTACAGAACCTGTTGTTCCAGATTGTTTTTTTTCTTGGAAATTTGTTGTGGGCAATCGTTTTAGTGTATAGTATTGAATGGCTGAATAAAAACCAGGTTGGCCTTTTTTATATGATACAGGTTCCGGTTTGGCTAAAACTGATACTGGCAGTCGTCTTGTTTGATTTTGTTACATACTGGTTTCACCGTACATCACATAAAGCACCGTTACTATGGCGTTTTCACAGGGTTCATCACAGCGATACCAGCATGGATTCCTCTACTTTTTTCAGAGGCCATCCTATTGAGAGTTTTTTATGGTTTGGTGTTGGCAATATTGTGGCCGCAGGTATTTTCGGGTTAGACCTGGTATCACTGGGATTATATTTCCTGGTTTCTGTACCCTTCTTTTTCCTGAAACATGCCAACCTGAAATTTCCTACATGGATTGATAAAACATTTAGATTGGTATTTACAACACCCAACCTGCACAAAGTGCATCATGAGCAAGACCAGTATTATACAGACTCTAATTTTGCTGACATCTTCATTCTATGGGACCGGATTTTTGGAACCTATAAACACAAACCGGTGGAGCAGATAAAGTTTGGATTAAAAGAATTTGATGAGGCCAAAAAACAAACCTTCTGGTACTTAATGATAAGTCCGTTTATAAATGTAAAGCGGATTGGTTCAGATGAATTAAAAAAGACAGAATAGCATTTGCAGTAATGTTTTTATCCTCATTAAATATAAACTAACTGTTATGAAATTTATTGCTTCACTATTTTTCCTGCTTATTATTCATTCTTCCATCTCTGCACAAAAACCAATAGCAAGAGATATTGGAATTCTTTTTGAAGGCATTCCCGGTAAATTCAATGCCATTACAGATGTGAAAGGCGGTTCATTACCATGGTATATTGATACCGACCAGCCAAGGCCGTTTACATTGAACACTCAAACCTTAATCATCAGCCACAACAAATTATGGAAAAGGGTATTGGTGAGTGCAGATTAAAAATCAACAAAAATTTAAAATACATTCAGCATGAGAAATAAAACATCAAAAACACTACTCGCCTTTTTAAGTGCGTTGTTCTTTTTTACTGCAACCATACAGGCGCAAATAAAAATTATTGACATGCACATTCATTCTTACACAGACGGCGACTTTGGTGGCCGGGAACCATCAAGCGATCATTATGGCAATAAAGGTTCTCGAAATGCAGAAACACATCGACTGGCAACTTTCGAAGCGTTTAAGAAATTAAATATTTTGAAAGCTGTTGTAAGTGGTAATCCTGAAAGTGTAGAAAACTGGGCGGCAAAAGACAGCAATCAAATTGTTATCAGGGGAATTTTAATGTTTTCTCCAAATGATTATGGAATGGACAGTGTTAAGTTTGAGCAATTGGTAAAAGATAAAAAGATTGAAGTATTTGGGGAAATCGGCGCCTATTATAGCGGTACCACACTTAGCGATTCTATCTGGCAGCCTTATTTACGCATCTGTGAAAAGTATGATATTCCGGTAGCCATACATACAGGTGGTGGCGACCCGGGAGGAACCTATTCATGGTCGCCGAAAGCAAGACTTCACCTGGGAGACCCTTATTTAATTGAAGATGTTTTAGTAAAATATCCTAAACTTAGAATTTATATGATGCATGCCGGAGGAGAAGACTGGCCAGAGCATGCCATCAGACTCATGTCCTATTATCCACAACTATATACAGATCTTGCAGTGATGCTTTGGGTGGAACCTAATACACAACGCTATATCAAAGAATTCCTTCGAAATATCAAGGAAGCTGGTTATCTGGATCGGGTAATGTTTGGCTCAGACCAAATGATATGGCCGTATGCCATTGAAAAATCGGTTCGCTTTCTAAATAGTTTACCCTTCCTCACAAAAAAAGACAAAGAAGATATACTCTACAATAATGCAGCAAGATTTTTAAAAATGAAATAATAATTCCCGTAATACTTTATCCTCATTAAATATAAACCAACTGTTATGAAATTTATTGCTTCACTATTTTTCCTGCTTATCATTCATTATTCCATCTCTGCACAAAAACCAAGAGCAAGGGATATTGGAATTCCCTTTGATGGCATACCTGGAAAGTACAATGCTATTACTGATGTAAAAGGTGTGGAAGTAGGTTATAGCACGATCATTTCCGGCACCGGAAAAAATATACGGGGCAAAGGCCCGGTGCGCACCGGTGTTACTGCTATTTTACCAAGGGGAAGAAATAATAATCCTGTTCATGCAAACTGGTACACACTGAATGGCAATGGTGAAATGACAGGAACAACCTGGGTGAAAGAGTCGGGATTTTTGGAAGGCCCGATTATGATAACCAATACCAATAGTGTGGGTGTGGTAAGAGATGCTGTATTAAAATGGTATGTAAAAAAGGGTTGGTACAAAGAAGATTTCTGGTACACCTACCCTGTTGTGGCAGAAACTTATGATGGTTTTTTAAATGACATTTATGGTTTTCATGTAAAAGAAAGTAATGCATATGAGGCATTAGATAGTGCAAAGAGTGGCTTTATAAAAGAAGGAAATGTCGGCGGTGGTACGGGTATGATGTGTTTGGGATTTAAAGGTGGATCAGGAACTTCATCAAGAGTTATAAAAATTAAAGATTCTACTTATACCCTAGGTGTTTTCGTACAATCAAACTTTGGCAGAAAAAGAAATCTTACTATTGCCGGAGTACCAATTGGTAAAGAACTTATTGATACTTTGAACAATGAATTCAAAGCTCCGCCTTCTTATCAACCGGGTGATGGTTCTATTATCGTGGTTGTTGCCACGGATGCTCCGGTTTTACCCCACCAGTTAAAAAGAATTGTTCAACGGGTTTCCTTAGGTATCGGGCAAGTGGGCGGACAAGGAACAAATGGTTCCGGCGATATTTTTATCGCCTTCTCTACCGCTAACTCAACAGCTTTCCAACGGGCCAATTTTACAAAAGTTGATGTATTGCCCAACGATGAAATCAATCCATTATTTGAAGCCACTATACAGGCAACGGAAGAAGCGATTATCAATGCGATGGTGGCTGCGGAAACAATGGAAGGGATAAACGGAAATAAATCTTATGCGCTGCCGCATAAGTTGGTGATGGATGTATTGAAAAAGTATAATAGGGTAAAGTAAATGGAATAAATTAACAGAATGATGAAAAAAATAATACTCCTCTTTTGTTTTATTGCAACTACACAACTAGCTTTTGCACAAACCACAAGAGTTGACAGTTTAAAAAATCTGTTATCAAAATCTACCGAACCAATAAGCCGGTATAACCTGCTGACAGAAATTGCCAATGGTTATTACACCAATGGTGTAGGCGAAAATACTGTGGACAACAATTTAGAAATGCTTCGTATTGCCATGCAGCAAAAGAACGATAGCCTGATAGCGGTTAGTTACAATAAAGCAGGCGATTATTATTTATTTGAAAAGGCAGATTTTAATACTGCCTTGGATTACCTGTTTAAAGGTATTCCATATGCAGAAAGAGCCAATAGTAAAAGATGGTTGTCATCCTTATATATTGATATAGCTATAGCTAATCAGCTGTCAGGAAATTTTTCAGAACAACTAAAGTTTTTAAAAAAAGCGGAATCTAATTCACCTGATACCAGCCACCCCGAATACAATTACCTGTTACTACAGTTAAAGCTGAATACTGCTGCTCATTATTTATTTATGGCACAACCCAGGGTAGCATTGCCTTATTTAAATGCTGCCAATGAAACGAACCTGAAACTTAACTATGGTATTTTTAATTTGTTTATAAATTCAACTTTTGGGAGCCTATATAATAAATCAGGAGATATTGAACTGGCCACTGCTTATTTTAAAAAGGCGTTAGCAACTGAAATAAATTTTTATCCCTTTGCAAGATTTGTTGTTAAAAGTAATTATATTGATTTTCTTATCAGCACGGGAGATTATGCTGCTGCTGAAGTACAGGCTAAAGACCTGTTGACTATTGGCGAAAAGGCTCAAAATAATTATTTCAAATTTGTAGCAGCTGGTTTTTTAAAAATAATATTTGACAAGCAAGATAAAATAGAGAGTGCCTATTATTACTCCAAAGAAGAGCTTGCGTTAAGAGATACCATTTTTAGCCAGGAAAGAATCAATAAAACCCAGGCATTAGCCTTCAATGAAGAAGTAAGGGTGGTTGAAGAACAAACCAAAAAATCAGAAGCGGCGGAACAACGCAAACAAAATTTACAGTACGCATTATTAGCCCTCGGCATTATCACTTTCATCATTACTTTTTTATTACTCAGCCGCCGCCATATTACCAATACAAAACTTATTCAGTTTCTCGGAGTAGTAGCTTTATTACTGGTATTTGAATTTTTAAACCTATTACTACATCCTTTTTTAGAACGTATTACCCATCATTCACCGGTACTGATGTTGCTAGCATTGGTTTGCATTGCAGCCTTATTGGTACCGTTGCATCATAAATTAGAAAAATGGGCTACGCATAAACTGGTAGAGAAAAATAAAACGATACGACTGGCAGCAGCTAAGAAAACGATTGAAGAACTGGAGAACCCGGGTAGTGGTGGTTAAACCAGCCAATTCCAGATTTTACATTTTCTGCTAAATCTGGAATCGGACAAATCCGGAATTTTATTCCGGATTTAGCCAAAACACAATTAGTACAAGCAGAGCAGCGTAAAAAGACCCCATTAGCCGAACAAGGAAAATAGTCGACAACCTGAAAAAAGCCTGAATTATAAAGTTGTTAAACGTACCGATAGCTGGAGAAATGTGGTATTTTCAGTTACATTTCTCCAGATTAAAAATAAGCATGAAAAAAATAATTCTGAAAAAAGAAAACTGGGAAACACTTTGGCAACCTTTTATTAAAACTTCCGTCAGCGAAAGTTCAAAATCTTATTATGGTTTTGGCTGGACGATTGATGAGTTTCAGGGACACAAAACTGTTTCGCATGGCGGTAGTAATATCGGTTTCAGGTCATACTACTCCAGGTTTGTAAATGATGGATTGTCTGTTATCATACTCACTAATACCGATGAAGCAAATCCTGCTACTATTGTAAATGCACTGGCTGGTTACTATTTAAGAAACTAATTATATTATCGTCTTTTTTTAAAACAGGTTTATACATTGAAAAAACTACTGCTGCTTCTCTTATTTCCCGTACAGCTTATTGCTCAGAAATTTTCGCCCTCAGAAATTGGCCGTTGGGAAAAACAGACCAAAAGCGTAACCATCATCCGGGATAACTATGGCATACCCCATATCTATGGTAAAACAGACGCCGATGCAGTGTTTGGTTTGCTGTATGCCCAATGTGAAGACGATTTTAAAAGGGTGGAGATGAACTATATTGAAAAACTGGGCCGGATGAGTGAAATAAAAGGCGAAGCAGAATTGCAAAATGATTTATACATCAAACTTATTATTGATTCTGCTGAAGCTGTGGCTGATTATAAAAAAAGCCCGGTTTGGTTTCAGCAATTATTAAATGCTTATGCCGACGGTATTAATTATTACCTGTATAAACACCCGGAAGTAAAACCGGCATTGCTTACCCGTTTCAAACCCTGGTATCAATTATTATGGACAGATGGCAGCATCGGCGCCATAAGCACCGGTGATGTATCGGAAGATGATGTAAGGAATTTTTACCTGGGAACCAATGCTCCGGTAATTGCTAAGACAAGAAATATAATGGAAGAAAATATAACCGGTTCTAACGGTTTTGCGATAGCTCCATCCAAAACAGAATCAGGTAATGCCATTTTATACATCAACCCACATGTTACTTTTTATTTCCGGCCGGAAGTACACATGGTAAGTGAAGAAGGGCTTAATGTATACGGTGTTGTTACCTGGGGACAGTTTTTTATTTACCAGGGTTTTAATGAACATTGCGGATGGATGCACACCTCCAGTATTGTAGATGTAGCCGATCTCTATGAAGAAAAAATTATTAAAAAAAATAACAAGCTTTTTTATGAATACAATAAAACACTGAAGCCGGTCATCCAAAAATTAATAACCCTTCGTTATAAAAAAGATAATGTTATTCAGACAAAAATTATTACAACTTATTATACCCATCACGGTCCTGTTATGGCCAACCGCAATGGAAAATGGATTAGTGTAAGAGGTTATAATCGTTCGCTGAAAAGTTTGATGCAGAGTTTTCTCCGCACCAAAACAAAGGGGCTGGAAGATTATAAAAAGAATATGGCGATGTATGCCAACACTTCTAACAACACGGTGTTTGCAGACAACAAAGGAAATATTGCCTACTGGCATGGCGACTATGTTCCCCGCAGAGATAAAAAAATAAACTGGAGCCTTCCTGTTGATGGCACTACCGCTGCCACCGAATGGAAAGGCTTGCATACACTCGATGAAATAGTGCATGTATATAATCCGGCTACCGGGTGGATACAAAATTGCAACTCCACTCCATTCACTGTTTCCGGAAATAGCAGTCCGAAACAGGCAAATTATCCGGCTTATATGGCTCCTGATGGAGAAAACTTCCGGGGTATTAATGCTGCGAGAGTATTAAGCAGCGAAAATAAATTTACCATTGATAAAACGATTGCCGCCGGTTATGATACCAAACTTTCTGCCATGGAAGTTTTAGTTCCCGCATTGGTATCATCGTTTGAAAAAAATATTTTAGCAACAGACTTATTGTATTCACAATTAGCAGAGCCCATACAAACATTGAAAAAATGGGATTATCATTCATCCGAAAATTCCGTTGCTACTACATTGGCTATTGAGTGGGCAGAAAAACTAACTGCCACTATTCAAAGAATATATATTGATGAAGGAAGGGATGACCAGGTAACACTGGTGAAAAAATTTGCTGCCACTGCAACTGCAAAAGAGTTGCTGCCGCCATTACTTGCCGTTGTAAAAGAATTAAAAGGCAAATTCGGCAAATGGGATGTTGCCTGGGGAGACATTAATCGTTATCAACGAATCTCAAGTGATATCGTACAAAAATATAAGGATGACCAGCCCAGCTATCCTGTTGGCTTTGCGTCTGCAAGCTGGGGGCAGTTACCTTCATATAACAGCCGCTACTATCCCGGTACTACTAAAAGATATGGTGTAAGTGGCAATAGCTTTGTATGTGCAGTAGAATTTGGCAAACGGATAAAAGCAAAATCATTACTCGCCGGTGGCGAAAGCGGCGACCCTTCTTCCAAACATTTTACAGACCAGCAGGAGATGTACACCAAAGGAAAATTTAAGGATGTGTTGTTTTATAAAGAAGATGTGTTGAAAAAAGCAGAACGAACTTATCATCCGGGAGAGTGAGAGGAGTTTGGGCTATGCCTTCACAGTAACTGGTTTTATTGATTTTTCGGATATAACATAAAATAAAGCGGTATATTTGCGGATATAACATAAAATGTAATGATTTCACGTTTTCTTGAAAAGGAGATAAAAGCAAAATTCCATAAGCAAAAAGCTATCATCCTGCTTGGTGGCAGGCAAACGGGTAAAACAACCCTGCTAAAAATTATTACCCAAAACTATAAAGACAGCTTATGGCTCAATGCAGATGAACCGGATATCAAACTGATGATAGAAAGTGCCACTTCCACCAGGCTAAAAAGCCATTTTGGAAAAAATAAAATTATCATTATTGACGAAGCGCAGCAAATAACAGATGTTGGTAAAAAACTGAAACTGATTACTGATACATTAAAAGATATACAGGTTATCGCCACCGGCTCTTCAGCTTTTGAAATAAAAAACAAAACCAATGAGCCACTTACCGGCAGAAAGTGGGAATTCCATTTATTTCCGCTCAGTTTTTCTGAAATGGTAAACCATCATGGGTTAATAGAGGAAAAAAGAATGATTTATCACCGGATGGTATATGGGTATTATCCCGAGGTAGTTACCAATTTGGGAGAAGAAAGGGAACGGCTTAAGCTTTTGTCCGACAGTTTTTTGTATAAAGATATCCTGATGCACCAGGTTTTAAAAAAACCTGAGAAACTAATTCATTTGTTGAAAATGCTGGCAGCCAGCGTTGGCAGCGAAATAAATTATAACCAGTTGAGTAAGCAACTGCAGATTAATAATGAAACAGTGGAAAAATATATTCAGTTGCTGGAGCAATGCTATATTATTTTCAGGCTGCCTGCTTACGCCACCAACCTGACAAAAGAATTAAAGAAAGGGCGGAAAGTATATTTTACAGATAACGGTATAATAAATTCCCTTACCGGCAACTTTTCACTCATTGAAAGTCGGAACGATAAAGGCGCCCTATGGGAAAACTTTGTTATCAGCGAAATGTATAAACAGAACGAATACAAGAAACAGTTTGGGCAATTTTTCTTCTGGCGTACGCATGACCAGCAGGAAATTGATTTGATAATTCAACAAGGCAGCCAGCTTGAAACATTTGAAATTAAGTGGAGCGAAAAAAATAAACCGAGGCTAAGCAAAACTTTTTCCTCCAACTATCCGAAACACAGTTTCCGGTTTATCAACTATGAGAATATTGAAGAGTTTATTCTATAAGTTCGTTTACAAATAAAAAAATAGAACACAAAACCTTAATTTATGGAAATACATGCACACTCCCACACCGCCAGAAAAAAATGGACCCATTATTTCTGGGAGTTTCTCATGTTATTCCTTGCTGTTTTCTGCGGATTCCTGGCAGAATATCAATTGGAACATAAGATTGAAAGAGACCGGGCAAAAGAACTGGCTAAAAGCTTCTATGAAGAATTGAAAAATGATTTAGTAAATGTTGCTCTAAGATATCAGAATCGTGTCAAGCTTGAAAATGCACAGTCGCACCTGCGAAATTATTTTAAAGACAGCAGTATGACCAATGTTTCAAAAACCTTCGCCATAAATTTCCATAATGGTATTTTATTTCGCAGTCCAACTCTTTTTGAGGCCAGAACGGTGGTATTGGAACAACTACAAAACTCAGGCTCTCTTCGCTACTTTAAAAGCAAGGAATTGCAAAAATTGATTGGCGATATTTCCGTTGCCATTTATAATATAAAGGACAGGCAAGCTCTTGAATCTTCTTACAGGGAAAGCTACATAGTCCCTTTACTTATTAAACGTTATGATTCTGAATTTGAATCTAAATTACAGTTTGGGGGAAAGAATATGTTTGAAAACTTAGTTGAATATGAAAAGAAGGATACCATAATCGCTTTTAAGTTAAAAAAGCCGGAAGTCTTTGACACAGAAGAGGCGGGAAATATATTAAGCATATTTACTTTTAACTGCCGGGGTACAAGAACAATATAATTTCAAAACTATATTGATTTAAATACCGTATTGCTGAAAGAGCTCAGAAAAGAATACCACATAAAAAATTAGATTATGGAAGTACATGCCCACTCTCATACCGCCCGAAAAAAGTGGACCCATTATTTCTGGGAGTTTTTAATGTTATTTTTGGCTGTCTCATTGGGGTTTTATGCCGAAAACCTCAGGGAAGGAATTCTACATAAAAAAGAAGTGAAGAAACAATTGAATTCCCTGGTATCCGACCTTCAATCAGATATAGTTCTTTTTGATTCGGTGATAGATCGGAATAACTACGGTGCACAGATGGCCGATTCATTGATTGAATTACTACACTCGGATATTACAAATACCTCCGATATTTATGTTGCCGCCAGAACTGTTACAGCCAATCTGGGTTATTATTACTCCAACTCAAAATCCTTTGACCAGCTGAAAAGTTCGGGCCTGCTCCGATATATAAAACCCAAAATACTGTTGGACAGTATTGGTACTTACTATGTATCCTTTCAATGGCTGGCCAATCAAACCGACCTGCTGCGCCTGAAAATGGATGAAGTTCACAAAGGAAACGTTAGGTTATTTGACAGCTATGTTTTTCAGCAAATGATGAATTTCGGAACGATTACTTTTAGCGGCAGCCGGACAATTATTAACAAACCTCCAGTAAAACCGGCCCTGCTTTCTTCTGATGCAAAAGATATAAACACGGTTTCGCTGAACTATCATTATTATTCCTCTACCACTAAATTTTATCAGGGTAGAGCTATTATTCTTCGTAATCGGGCAGTAAGGCTCATTGAAATGATAAAAAAGGAATACCATTTTGACTAAAATATAATTTTATGGAAGTACACCACCATGCACATACCGCCCGAAAAAAATGGACCCATTATTTCTGGGAGTTTTTAATGTTGTTCCTTGCTGTGTTCTGCGGTTTCCTGGCCGAGTATCAGCTGGAACACAAGATCGAAAAAGAAAGGGGGAAACAATATGCAGCTTCGTTCCGGGAAGACCTTTGCAAGGATACCAGCGTCCTCCTCAAAGGCCTGGAACAAATGAAACGATCAAGCAGGCAGGGCGACTTCCTGGTAAAGATCATACAGGAAGAAAACACGCAATCTCCGGCCATGATCAAACGATTATATGAATACAACATTACGACCCTGGCAGGTTTCGGCATGCCGATGACAGATCGTACGGAAACGCAGCTCAAGAATTCCGGCGGCATGCGGCTGATAGCAAAAAAACCGGTCATAGACGGCATCATCGATTACTGGGCCGGGAAGTCAGCGATCACGCAGATTGAAGCGATCATTCAGGAGATGAGGGTAAAAGCCCGTGATCTGTCGTATACCATTTTTGACAACAAATATTACTCGGAAAATGCCGTCAACGGGAAAAGGGAAGTGAAAGCTGATGCCGTATTGCTGAAAAAAGACCCGTTTGCCCTCACTGAATTTTGCAACCGGATCGCCCATTTAAAGAACCTGATGAAAGGCACATACACGACTTACCTGAAGAATCAGCTGGCGAAAGCAGATACCCTCATCCAGGTCATTGACAAATTATATCACCTGAAATAAAACACTATGGAACAAACAACACTCGGCATCGGCACCCGTTTACAACATACTTTGTATGGCCCCGGTGTAATCGTTGGCATTAAATATGCCACTTACCTGATCTCCTTTATCAATCATGGTATCAAAGAAATTGATAAAACGGATGACAAGCTGGATGATATCATTCCTGAAAATGTAACGGCAGAAATAGAAACTCATTCTGAAGTGGAACGGTCACTCTTAAAGATCCTCCGTCTCTGGGGCGGCATTACCGAAAATGTACCCCTGGGTGATAAGTGGATAAAAGGTATGATGCTTTTACAACCTTCCGATAAGAGCCTGAAACCCAAAGAAATTTCGATCGAGGATTTTTTTCATAAGATCGTAATGCTGCGGGACCGCTTACGGGTGCTGGAGCAAAACATCAACAGCAGCAAAACGCTTAAAGATGAGGAAAAAGTAAATATTCAGCAATACATCACACGCTGCTATGGCTCGCTTACGACATTCAATGTACTGTTCAGGAATAAGGAACAATATTTTGTGGGCGACAAGGGCAGTAAAGACGATTAATGTAGAAAAAAAGGAGCCGTATGGCAGCTCCTTTTTACAATAACCAGGATAGGTCATTAATAATCATTCCCGCTCATCGTTGCTTTTTTCTTACCCCATAAACCGCTGATTTCTCCCAGGTTTTTGTCTAAAAAATCCTTTCCTTTTGCTTTCAGGCTGCTTTTTTGTTCGGGTGTCATTTTAGAATACCGGTAAACTCCATAAGCTGCGGCCGCGGCCAGCAATAAGCCTATTTTACTTTTTTGCATAAACTATAATTTTAAAGTTGAATAATCTTATCATTCATCCTTATTAAAATATCATGCCATAAAACAAAAGCAGTAATCCTGAACGATGGGAAACTTTTTCTACAATTCTGCACGTAGCACAAAAATTTGTATCTTAATGGCCCAGACAACTATTTCGCTTCACCACCTTTCTTATTTACCTGCTTATGCAAACACTGGCCCCCATTCAAACCAACCAGCGTGAAACCTTTATGGATGTGCTGCGTGGATTCGCCATCCTCGGTATTTTTATTGCCAACCTCGGCGGCTTTAGCTGGTACAATGGGGATGCTAATGCAAAAGGCCCGTATCTTTTACCCAAGGCAGATGATACAATGGAGTTTCTGCATCACCTGTTTATTGAAGGAAAGTTCTATTCCATTTTTAGTTTATTATTTGGCTGGGGCATTGCACTACAGTTTAAACGGGCAGAACAAAAAGACATTAATGCGTTATCTACCGTAAAAAGAAGACTGTTTTTCATGTTATTACTCGGAGCCTGTCACTTACTATTATGGCCGGGTGATATTGTTTTCTTCTACGCCATGCTTGGTTTTATTTTATTGCCGCTTCGCAAATTTTCTAATAAAACATTATTAATAACTGGTTGCCTGCTGGTGCTTTCCCCCATATTATTGTATTGGCTGAAAATGACATGGCCGGTATTAAACTATCCGGCTGAAATTACCATAAAGGCGGCTAGAAAAGTAGAAGGTTCACTGATAAGTATTAAAAGCGAACAGGAGTTTGTAAACATTATGAAACATGGTAACAGCTGGTTCGACCAATTGAAAATGAATATTGCCGGTTTCTTTTACCGGTATCAATATTTATTCTTTGTAAGCCGCATACCCAAAGTGTTGGGCATATTTTTGATTGGCTATGTAGTTGGTCGTTCAGATTTTTATAAAAATATCAACCAATATAAAAAAATAGTATACTGGATTATTGGCGGTGGATTGGTAATTGGTTTACCGGCCAATTATTTTCTGGCTGATTATATGAGCAATCATATGGGCGACTATTGGCAGTTAAAAACAAACGGCCTTTATCAAACTATTGCCTACGCATTGGGTGTGGCGCCACTGGCTATGGCGTATGTGGGATTGTTTATATTAAGCTTTCAAACCGCTGCTGGTAAAAAAATACTGGGTGTATTGGCACCGGTTGGTAAGATGGCCTTCAGCAATTATATTATGCACACTCTTATCGGGAATTTTGTATTCCTTGGTGCCGGTCTGGGTTATTTTGGAGAAGTAGGTCCGGTTTACTATACCATATTTGGTGTACTTGTTTTTATTTGTCAAATCATACTCAGTACTATTTGGTTAAAATTTTTCAACTACGGACCGGTGGAATGGTTGTGGCGAAGTGCTACATATAAGAAATGGCAACCGATGCGTAAAAGGGTGTCTGACGTCTCACCGGGCGTCTGACACATTAGTAAAATGCCAAATGTAAATTTTCAGGTAACTGCTCATGCTAATTTCTTTTCCCTGAGGGCAAGAAATGACATCGGGTGATTATCATTATTACTTCAAGCAACGTCTTCTAATATTTTGTAACTTTCAAGTATGAAATGGATATTATCATTTTTGTTCTTCAACATTAGTTTTTTTGCCCATAGCCAGGAATGTGATATTCTCATCACCAATGGAAAGATAATTGACGGCACCGGTAACAACTGGTATTATGGTAACATTGCTGTTAAAGGTGGGAAAATTATAAAGATTGGAAGAGATGTAAATCTTACTGCCAAAAAAACAATTGATGCCAGGGGATTGATAGTTACCCCTGGTTTTATTGATGTACATACCCATCTGGAAGATGATGAAGCCAAAGACCCGATGGCACAAAGCTTTATTTATGATGGCGTTACTACCTGCATTACGGGTAATTGCGGTTCTTCCAATGTTGAAATTGGAAAATATTTGAGATGGATAGATTCATTAAAACTTTCTATCAATGTAGCTACACTGATAGGTCATAATGACGTACGGAAAGCAGTGATGGGAAGAGCCAATCGTGATGCTACGCCGGATGAAATGAAGCGAATGAATAATATAGTTGATAAAGCCATGAGAGATGGAGCCGTTGGTTTATCAACAGGACTAATTTATATACCCGGCACTTATACTAAAACACCAGAAATTGTAGCACTGGCGAAAATTGCAGCAAAGTACAACGGAGTGTATGCCAGCCATATGCGGGATGAAGGTGATAGTGTAACACAGGCCATTGAAGAAGCATTAACCGTTGGAAGAGAGGCAAAAATCCCGGTAGAGATTTCACATTTCAAATTAAGCGGACAACACAATTGGGGACGAAGCAAAGAAACAATACCCATGATAGAAGCCGCCAGGAAAGAGGGAATAGAGGTTACCATTGATCAATACCCTTACACAGCCAGCAGCACTTCCATCAGCACCTTGATACCAGATGAGATATTAGCTGATGGACAGGATTCAATCAAAGCAAGATTACAAAGACCGGATGTAAAAAAATATGTTACTGACTATATGATAGCCCGGTTAAAGAAAAGAAAGCTGAAACATTTCAGCTATGCAGTAGTGGCTAATTATTCTCCTGATACAACCTATAATGGTAAGAGCATTGAGCAAATTAATTTAATGAAAGGCAGGAAGCATAAAGTAAAAGAAGAAGCACTAACTGTTATTGACATTATGATGGGTGGCGGCGCCAGTGCCGTTTTTCATGGCATGGGAGATGAAGATGTAAAGCGTATTATGCAATACCCCTTTAATATGTTTGCCAGTGATGCCAGCATAAGAGTGTTAGGAGCGGGTATGCCGCACCCAAGAGGATATGGCACCAATGCAAGAGTGCTGGCCAAATATGTGCGGGAAGAAAAAATACTATCATTGGAAGAAGCCATTCGCAGAATGACATCTTTACCTGCACAGAAATTTCAACTGAAAGACCGCGGCTTGCTGAAAGAGGGTTATGCAGCCGACATCGTCATTTTTGATGAAAAAGAAGTGAAAGACGTCTCTACTTTTGAAAAGCCGCATGCTTACTCCACAGGTTTTCATTTTGTGATCGTGAACGGGGTGCTGACGGTTGATAATGAAAAACACCTTGGTATCAGAGCAGGAAAAGGATTATACGGATCCGGTCATACCAACTAATAAAAAGGAAATATGAGAAAAGTTATTATGCTTTTTGTGCTTTTACCAGTATTGGCTGCAGCACAAAAAAATTATCTAAAACTGCTGGATAATTATATGCAGGCTGAATTAAAAGTTAAAGAATATAATGGTACAATACTGGTAGTACAAAAAGGGAAAACAATTTATCAAAAAGCATTTGGCCTCGCCGAAAGGGAATGGAATATTTCTAATACCATTAATACAAAATTTCGTATTGGCTCTATTACCAAACAATTTACTGCTGCCTGTATATTGCAATTAGCTGAAAATGGAAAGCTGGGCCTTGCAGACAAGTTGAGTAAATACATTGAGGATTATCCTAAAGGTGACAGTGTTACCATTCACATGCTGCTCAACCATACATCAGGTATTAAAAATTATACAGATCTCCAGGCATTCTGGCCAAAAGCTATTTTGCCTTTGTCGCCTGATTCAATGATTGCTCTTTTTAAAAATGAGCCTTATGATTTTTCTCCCGGTACACAATGGAATTACAGCAACTCGGGTTATTTCCTGTTAGGTGTTATTATTGAAAAAGTCTCCCGAAAAAATTTCAGCGATTACCTGCTGGAAAATGTTATCCAAAAATCGGAGCTAAAAAATACAAGTATGGATCGCCTGGATTCGATTCTTCAATTGCGGGCAAAGGGCTACTCCAAATCAAAATCTGGATGGCAACATGCACAGTATATTTCTATGGAAGCCCCTTATAGTGCCGGGGCTATGGTTTCCACTGTTAATGACCTGCATACATGGATGCAGGCATTGGTAAATAATAAAATCATTTCTGCAGCTTCAGTAGCAAAAATGACAACAGCCTACAAAAATAACTATGGCTATGGTTTAGGTATTGACAGTCTTAAAAACCATAGGCGTATTTCACATAGTGGCGGCATACCTGGTTTTAGCTCATACCTCGCTTATTACCCGAATGATGATTTGTATGTAGTTGCTATTTCAAATAATGACGGAAATTCTTCCAGGGTCGGCAATTCATTAGGATCTATTTTGTTCGATCTTCCTGTTATGATACCATACATTCCAAAAGAAGTTAAAATAGATCTTTCAATTCTTGATCGCTACATCGGGAAATATATGGCCACCAGCCCGATAGAACTTATTAAGAAAGAAGGTAAGCTATTCCGTCATCGGGAAGCTGCACCAGATGTAGAACTAAAGCCAGAATCCAATACCCGGTTCTTTTATGCAGATGGATCAGATCGTTTTACAGAATTTGAAACAGATAAAGAAGGTAGGGTAACAAAAGCCTGGCTGATTTCCGGAGGAGATAAAATAGAGATGAAAAAACTGTGATTGGCTTTCTTTATAAATAGTATTTGTGTTTTAGTGTTTTTTATATTTGATAAATATTTTTAATAGCTTTTTATGAAAAAACTACTAATTATTTCGCTGGCAACCGTGTTTCTGGTATTTCTTGCTTCAGCACAAAAAATAATGCCATTTACCACGCCGGAAGCAGCCGGATTTTCTTCCGAACGTTTAAAACGCCTTGACCGGGAAATGAATGAGTGGGCGCAAAAGGAATGGATGCAGGGTGGCGTGGCATTGATCATCCGGAATGGGAAAGTTGCGTATTATAAAGCGGCCGGGTATAATAACCTGGATACAAAGTCCGCCATGCAAAAGGAAGCTATTTTCAGAATCGCTTCACAAACCAAGGCCATCACGAGTGTAGCCATGATGATGCTCTTTGAAGAAGGTAAATTTTTACTGGATGACGCAGTTTCAAAATATATTCCTGCATTTAAAAAGCAACAGGTATTGGATAAATTCAATGCGGCGGATACGACCTATACTACGACTCCTGCTAAAAGTGAAATTACGATCCGGCAATTATTCACACATACTTCCGGACTTGGTTATGCGCAGATCGGTTCAAAAGAATCGAATGCCATTTATGCAAAGAATAACCTGACTGCCGGTATTGGTGTACAGGATAACAAACTATTGGATGCCATGAATCGTTTGGGTAAACTACCACTCATGCACCAACCTGGTGAAAAATGGACTTATGGTTTAAACAGCGACCTGTTGGGTTGTTTGGTAGAAGTGATCTCAGGAATGACGCTCGATGATTTTTTCCGCACCCGGATATTTGAACCCCTCGGCATGAAGGATACTTATTTTTGGGTTCCTTATAGTAAGATGTCCCGGCTAGTAAAATTATACAGGGAAGACTCGACCGGCCATTTGGTAAAAGCAGAAGATAAAATGTTGAATGGCCCTGTAGGCCCCGATTATCCATTGATCAATTCTACTTATTATTCCGGCGGTGCGGGTTTATCTTCTACCATATTTGATTATGCTATTTTTTTACAGATGCTCTTAAACAATGGGGTCTATGATGGTAAAAGACTATTAAGCCGCAACTCGGTTCGGTTGATGACAATGAACCAGATTGGCGATCTTTCCCGTGGTGATGATAAATTTGGTTTAGGATTTCAAATTGTAAGCGAAAAGGGAAGTGGTCGTACACCGGCACAAGCTGGCACTTATAGTTGGGGTGGTGCTTTTGCCACGTCATATTGGGTAGACCCCAAAGAAAAAATTGTGTTACTTTTTTATCGTCAGTTGCAAGGCAGTACACACGGAGATGTGGTAGAAAAATTCAGGGCATTGGTTTACCAGGCTATTAATGATTGATAAAAACATTGCCGTAGCAAGTGGCTAAGACTATAGAATATAATTTATAATTTTTAAAAAAAATCATGGGAATACTTGAAGGTGCCATTGTAGGAGGAGTAACCGGCCTCATTATAGTAGTATTTACTGCTTCAGCAAAAGACCAGAAGTATAAGAAATTAATAAAAACCATTACAGAGCCGGTTGAATATTCCGGCTTATACCATTTTGCTTCTTTTAAGCGGTATAAAAACTCTTTTAAATTTTTTGATTCTTACGGTGTGTTATACCTGGTTGGTAAAATGGTTTATTATAAAACCAGCGAAACCGGAGTACCTGTTACATTCAACTTAGATGAATGCACCGTACAGCCAGAAGCGGACTGGAGAATGTTCAAGTGGTTCTCTATCACCACTCCTGCGGGAGAAAAATTTTATTTCAATTCCAGCAAAATGGGAATACTTAAGAACAACAGCGACGAAACCTTCAAAGGCCTTGCGGTTCTTAAAGCAAAACAGGCCTGATATTTCTTAGAGCAATTTCATTTTATCCTTCGGCACTTCCCGTATATGATACTCCTGTATCAATGGCGGGTTTTCGGGACTCAGCGTAAAATAAACCTCAATATTTGTTTTCTCCCCCTCAATAATAAACGATCCCCGCAGCTGATTTTCAGGATTCACTTGTTTTACTGAAATTACCTTTCCAGCTTTTGCAAAGAGTTCCCTTGCATATTTTTTCAATGTATCAATCGGGTAATCAGGAAAAAAATTTTCGGCAAAAATTCCACTTTTCTCTGCATTGTTCCAATCAGGTAAAATCTTGACAAGTTCATTTTTTCTTTTTTCCAATATAGCGGATGGAGGCAATTGCCTTGGTTGCAAGCCGGCCAGTTTAATCAATGTATCCAGCACTTGTGTATTTACAAAACCCATCGGCGCATAAGTACGGTTGCCAAAAGCCATTACTCCTATTCCATAATCGGGCATGATGCGCCACTGGCTGCCAAAACCGGGCAGACCGCCGCTATGTCCTATATAAATTTTTCCATCGCAATCCCTGAACCAACCCAACCCATAATTGTACGCTGATGCTGCTGCACAATTTCTCCCATCCGGGTAGCGGTAGTTTGGATTCAATCCGGTAAACCGCCACGGATGATGCATTTCTCTTACAGAACTTCTTTTGATGGGCCCATCATCATTTGCAT
>Ga0163149_10001196_pt1 | contig 33677 bp, 25 predicted proteins | sample OliLakLV19MP5G1_FD_148604 | JGI IMG/M metagenome (GOLD analysis project Ga0163149, IMG submission 148604) | Freshwater microbial mat bacterial communities from Lake Vanda, McMurdo Dry Valleys, Antarctica - Oligotrophic Lake LV.19.MP5.G1 | ecosystem: Environmental > Aquatic > Freshwater > Lake >... | reverse complement strand
TCTTGAAAGACTTTGTTATTTTTGACTCGTGGAGGGGCCTTTTCCGATCTTCTTTTTCTGAGAGGATCCCGCCGTGGCGTGAGAATTCATCGGCACGAGCAGCATCCCGTCATCGCTCATTATCAGTTTATGCACATCGCTGGAATGGCCCATGCCGCGCGACTTGACGATGTAAATGCCGCGAATGCGACGTCGCCCCTCGGCTTCCTCCAATTCCCTGACGACGATCCATGTGTCAATCAGGGACGAGACGCCGATTTCACCGCTCGTGTCATTTTTCTCGGTAGACGAGACCAGGCTGGTAAAGAAACCGGTGATGCCCTTGGATTTCAGGGCATCGATCATGCGCGTGAGCATCGACTGAAGTTCAAGGCGGTTCCCTTGCCCGAGGAGACTGGTCAGCGGATCGATGACGACGGCTCGTGGCTTAAATTCGGCAATCAACTTGTACAAGTCAAGCAAGTGCATCTCCAGACCAAAGAACGACGGTCGGGTGGATACGATTTTCAGCAGCCCCTTCTTCACCAGCGGACCGAGATCGAATCCGATCGAACTCAAGTTCTGGATGAGCTGGCCCGCGGACTCTTCATACGACAAGTAAAGGCACCGTTCTCCCCTTCTGCACGTTTCCACGGCGAACGCGGCCCCCAGACTGGTCTTGCCGGTCCCTGCGGTGCCCGATGCGAGAACGGTGCTGCCTCTGGTGAATCCACCACCCTGGAACAACTTGTCCAGGGACGCGATGCCTGTGGCCACCCGTTCCGCGGTGCCCGGTTGGTCCAGGCCCGCAGAAGTGATGGGAATGACCGAAAGCCCGCCTTTGTCGATGACGAACGGATATTCGTTGACGCCGTGGTTTGAACCGCGATACTTGATGACACGAATTCGCCGTGTTGCAATCTGTTCCATGACGCGGTTGTCCACCAGGATGATGCAGTCGGAAATGTATTCCTCCAGGCCATGGCGAGTGAGCGAGCCTTGTTGCAGTTCACCGGTGATCAGCGCCGTGACTTTCTTGTCTTTGAGCCAACGAAAGAGCCGCTTGATTTCGAGGCGCAGGATGCCCGCATCGGTGACCCCGGCGAACAATGATTCGATGGAATCGAGCACGACGCGCTTCGCCTTGACCGCATCGATGGCAAGTTCAAGTCGAACAAAGAGTCCTTCGAGGTTGAATTCACCTGCTTCCTGGATATCGCGTCGTTCGAGCAGAACATAGTCGAGAAAAATCTTCTTCTCGGCGACGAGCGCGTGCAAGTTCAGTTTCAGCGAAGCGACGTCTTTGTACAACTCATCTTCAGTCTCTTCAAATGACATGAAGACGCCGGGTTCGTTGTAGCGGGTCGCGCCGCTGATCAAAAAATCGATGCCAAGCAGCGTCTTCCCGGTACCGGTGCTTCCGCACAACAACGTGATTCTGTCTCTCGGAATTCCGCCTTCCGTGATTTCGTCAAAGCCCTTGATGCCGGTCAGACACTTCTGCATTTCAAGCTCGGGCGCGACGCCCTTCTTGCGGGGCTTGCTCTTGCGGGACTTGCTCACGGCTTGAATTCCGGATGCAGTTGAAGCCATGGTCAACCTCGATTCAATTGCGTGAAGGATAATCTCGGCATAAAACAGCGAGGAACGCACTCACGATCGGCCGAAGCGCATAAGTGCGGTTTCACGATCAATCACGCGCCTGTTTTATATAGCAAGAGTACTTTATCGTCGCACCCGAAAGGGCGGGTAATCTGTGCGGCAGCGAACAAATGCGAGTCCACAGACCTTGCCAACGATGACGGCGTGCTCGTGTATGCAGCCCGGTGAACGCCGACGAAACGGCCGCGTCATTAGAAAAAATAACCCAAGAGCGGCCGCAGAGCGGACTATGCACGTCAAGGCACGCCGTGGGTCAAGCATGTCAACTTGTGAATTTCATGCGACGGCAAGCCCTCGAAGCGCTATGCGGGGTGTCGTACAGACCACAAGAATAGTCGTGCCTATAAAGGCGATCGCGCAATGTGTCATGCGGTGCCTGTTGGCACGTGTTGTGGCCGACAGCGAAAGTAAGTTTCCATTTATCTTTGATCGGATTGTCGCCATGAAACGCACCAACCTTCGCAAGACCATCAGCGCAGCCGCAATGGGCGGCCCGATTGTGGCAACAAGCGCACTGGCCCAGTCGCAAGGCGGCTCCGGCATGGGTTCCGGCATGATGGGCGGCTTCGGCGGCGGCTGGATGGGCGGTGGCTATGGCGGGATGTTGCTGTTGGTATCGCTGGTCGTGGTAGTTGCCGGCCTCGTGGCCTGGATCGTGGCGCAAAAGAGAAAGTGAACCGACAATTGTCGCAATGAAATGCGCAGCGCGATGAATTCCGCCTCGATCGATCCCGCCGCTGCCAAGAGTGAGCTGCTCGTGGTGTTGCTCGAAGGCATTCATGCTTCGGCCATCGACGCGCTGCGCCGCGACGGCTATACGCGCATCGTCACCCATGCCAAGTCGCTGGCCGGCGCCGAGCTGCGGGCGGCGCTGGCAGAGGCGCACTTTCTGGGCATTCGCTCCCGCACCCAGATCACCGACGAGGTGCTGCGGCACGCGCCCCGGTTGGCCACCATCGGCTGTTTCTGCATCGGCACCAACCAGGTCGATCTGGAGGCGGCCATGCGCCTGGGCATTCCGGTATTCAACGCGCCGTTCTCCAACACGCGCAGCGTGGCCGAGTTGGTGCTGGCGCAGATCATCATGTTGATGCGCGGCATTCCGGAGAAGAACGCGATCCTGCACCGTGGCGGCTGGGTCAAGAGCGCCGCGCACTCGTATGAAGTGCGCGGAAAAACGCTCGGCATCGTAGGCTATGGCCACATCGGCACGCAGATCGGCGTGCTGGCCGAACAACTCGGCATGAGCGTGGTGTTTCGCGACATCGAAGCGCGGCTGCCACTGGGCAATGCGCGCGAAATGCCCAGTCTCGACCTGCTTCTGCAAAGCGCCGACGTGGTCAGCATGCATGTGCCGGAAACCGCCGAGACCGTGAACATGATCGGGCCGGCGCAACTGGCCGCGATGAAGCCGGGCAGCCACTTGATCAACGCTTCGCGCGGCACTGTGGTGGACATCGATGCACTGGCGTCGGCATTGGAAAGCCGGCATCTGCACGGCGCCGCGATCGACGTCTTCCCGCTTGAGCCGCAAGGCAACGATTCGGCCTTCGTCTCGCCCCTGACACGCTTCGACAACGTCATCCTGACGCCGCACATCGGCGGCTCGACCTCCGAGGCACAGTTGAACATCGGCAAGGAGGTCGCAGCCAAGCTGATTCGCTACGGCAACAACGGCTCGACCACATCGGCGGTGAACTTCCCCGAAGTGGCGCTGCCCGAGCGCGCCGGACGCAGCCGCCTGTTGCACATCCACAAGAACGTGCCCGGCGTGCTGGCCCGCGTTAACGAGAAGCTGTCGGCGGCAGGCATCAACATCGCGGCGCAGTACCTGAGCACCAATGCCGATGTCGGCTATGTGGTGATCGATGTCGACCACTCGGCGCCACCACCGGCGCTGGCCGATCTGTGCACTGTGCCGGCAACGATCCGTTGTCGCATCCTGTATTGAGGTGCGCAACATGGCCTACAACGCTCCCAACCGCTGTTGAAGCATTGGGCCCCTGATGTGCGGCATCTGCGGTGAACTGCGATTTGATGGCATGCCGGACGCGACCGAACCTGTGAGCGAGCCGATCATCAGCCGATCGACAAGGCGCCGGGCAACGACGCGCCCATCGGCGGCGTCAAGGTCGGCACGAAAAGTCGCTGGTTCGCCGCGCGGCCTTCGGGCACCGAAGACATCCACAAGATTTACGCGGAGAGCTTCCGCAACGACGCACACTTGCGCTGCCTGCTCGCAGAGGCGCAGCGCATCGTCGATGCCGCACTTGACCCCGAGGAACGACCATGAGCACACTGACCCCCGACCTTCTGCGCAAGATGCACGCCTGGTGGCGCGCTGCCAATTACCTTTCGGTAGGGCAGATCTACCTGCACGCGAACCCGCTGCTCGATGAGCCGCTGACGCTGGCGCACATCAAGCCGCGCCTGCTCGGGCATTGGGGCACCACCCCCGGACTGAACCTGCTGTACGTGCACCTGAACCGCCTGATCAAGGAGCACGACCTCGACATGATCAATGTCATCGGCCCGGGCCACGGCGGCCCGGGGCTGGTGGCGAACACCTACCTTGAAGGCACCTACACCGAAACCTATCCGGACATCTCGCGCGACCGCGACGGCATGCGCAAGCTGTTCCGCCAGTTCTCGTGGCCCGGCGGCATCCCGAGCCATGTGGCACCGGAAACGCCGGGCTCGATCCACGAAGGCGGCGAACTCGGCTACTCGCTGGCGCATGCCTACGGCGCGGCCTTCGACAACCCCGGGCTGATCGTGGCCTGTGTCATCGGTGACGGTGAAGCCGAGACCGGCGCGCTGGCAACGAGTTGGCACTCGAACAAGTTCTTGAACCCGTTACGCGATGGCGCGGTGCTGCCGATCCTTCACCTCAACGGCTTCAAGATCGCCAACCCCACCATCCTGGCGCGCATTGGCCGGGAGGATCTGACCTCACTGCTGCGCGGTTATGGTCATGAGCCGCACTTTGTGATCGGCGACGATCCTATGGCCGTACACCAGCAACTGGCGCAAACGCTCGATGTCGTCCTTGCGAAGATCCTGGCCATTCAGAGTGCGGCGCGTGCGTCACATCCGCCCAGGCCACCGCCCCTTCCGCGCTGGCCGATGATCGTGTTGCAGACGCCCAAGGGTTGGACCGGCCCCAAGGAGGTCGATGGCCTTCCTGTGGAGGGCACGTGGCGGGCGCACCAGGTGCCGATCACGCAATTCACCAACGCCGAGAACATCCGCCAACTCGAAGACTGGATGCGCAGCTATACGCCGCAGGAACTGTTCGACAACAACGGTCGCTTCCGCGACGAATTTGCGGCACTCGCGCCCGCCGGCAAGCGGCGCATGGGCGCCAATCCACATGCCAACGGCGGGGCATTGCTGGCACCGCTGGTCATGCCGGACTTCCGCGAATTCGCGGTGCCGGTTTCGATGCCTGGCGGCACGCTGGGTGAGTCCACGCGCGTGCTCGGCAGCTTCATAGCCGAGGTGATGCGCAGGAATACCGAGAGTGGCAACTTCCGCCTCTTCGGCCCGGATGAAACCGCCTCCAACCGGCTCGGTGCAGTCGTTGAAGTCAGCGGCAAGGCGTGGATGGCCGAGATCGACGCGGTCGACATGAATCTCTCGGCCGACGGCCGGGTGATGGAAGTGCTGAGCGAGCACCTGTGCCAAGGCTGGCTCGAAGGCTATCTTCTCACCGGGCGCCACGGCCTGTTCTCGTGCTACGAGGCGTTCGTGCACATCATCGATTCGATGTTCAACCAGCACGCCAAGTGGCTGGAAGTGTGCCGGCGGATTCCGTGGCGCTTGCCTGTTGCGTCGCTCAACTACCTGCTCACCTCGCATGTCTGGCAGCAGGACCACAATGGCTTTTCGCACCAGGACCCCGGCTTCATCGACGTGGTGGCGAACAAGAAGTCGGACGTGGTGCGCATCTACCTGGCACCCGACGCAAACTGCCTGCTGTCGATCGCCGACCATTGCCTGCGCAGCCGCAACTACGTCAACCTGATCATCGCCGGCAAGGCGCCGGCCTTGCAGTGGCTCGATATCGAATCGGCTGCTCGTCACTGCACAGTAGGCGCGGGTATCTGGCAGTGGGCCAGCAACGACACTGGTGATGCTCAAAGTGGGCCCGATGTGGTGATGGCCTGTGCCGGCGACGTGCCGACGCTCGAAACGCTGGCCGCCGTCGCGCTCTTGCGCGGGTATGTGCAGGACATCCGCATCCGCGTCGTTAACGTGGTCGATCTGATGGCGCTGCAGCCGCGGTCCGAGCATCCGCACGGCCTGGACGATGATGCTTTCGACGCCATGTTCACGCCCGACAAGCCTGTGGTGTTTGCTTTCCACGGTTACCCCGGACTGATCCACCGACTCGCCTACCGACGCCACAACCACGACAACCTGCATGTGCGCGGCTACAAGGAAGAAGGCACGACGACCACGGCGTTCGACATGGTGGTGCTCAACAACATCGACCGCTATCAACTGGCACTCGATGCCATACGCCGCATCCCACGCTTGACACACCTAGTCGAGCAGGCCACGCAGCGCTATGACGCGAGCATCGCGCGCCACAAGGCCTACATCAGCGAAAACGGCGAGGACTTGCCCGAAGTGCGCCACTGGCGTTGGCCGGCATGAGCGATGACAGGGGCGGATCTGGGCCGCGCAACGGCCACGCCGTTGAACGTGTACTGTTGATTCGATGGAGGCGTGTACGCTGCCGCACAGACTCATTCACGCGCCGGCGATAGCTTGCCGGTAGTTGTAAGTGCGCTCCCCGCGCATCGGCTTCGACTCGAACACTGGAATACACTGCTTATGGACCACATGGAGTGCTCTGCCCGGCGCATTCGCTGCGGTGTGCGCCGGCAAGCAGAGGTAGTGGGTCGGTCCAAGCGCCAGCGGTGGTGTGTAGGTATTGGCCGAGCGCTACAGCGTGATGATCGCCAGTGCGGGGCACGCCTCGAATCTCACCCATCCGCAATTCGTCGACGCGCCGCTGCAGCGGCTCCAGCGCTCCGTCATGATCGCGACGTAGGTGCGGGTTGACGCTGTGCTCAGCGACGAAACGCTGCTCGATGGTCTGCAGCGCGCCGCGTTCGGCTACTTCCTGCGGACGCTGAATCCGCGCAACGGACTGATCGCCGACACCTCGCGCGAGAACTCCCCGTGCAGTATCGCGGTCGTCGGATTCGCGTTGTCGGCCTATCCGGTGGCGGTGCAGCGCGGCTGGATGGCGCGGGCCGATGCGGTCGAACGCAGCCTCGCGACGCTGCGTTTTTTCCATGACAGCGATCAGAGCGGTAGTCCGGAGGCGACCGGTTACAAGGGCTTCTACTACCACTTTCTCGACATGCATACCGGCGCCCGCGTGTGGCGCTCGGAGCTGTCGATGGTAGACACCGCGCTGCTGATCGCCGGCGCGCTGACGGCAGGCAGGTACTTCACCGCAAACACGGCGGACGAAATCGAGCTGCGCGAACTCGTCGATGTGCTGTACCGGCGCGTGGAATGGTGTTGGGCGCAGGACGGCGAGGCGACCATCCGGATGGGGTGGAAGCCCGAATGCAGATTCCTGAACTACGGCTGGGATGGGTATAGCGAAGCGATCGTGTTGTATGTGCTCGCGGCAGGCTCGCCGACGCATCCGATCGAGGGTGGCTCCCAGTGCTACGAGGCATGGACCGCGACCTACCAGTGGGAGAATCTGTATGGCTACGATTTTCTGTATGCAGGACCGTTGTTCGTGCACCAGTTCTCGCACGCCTGGATCGATTTTCGCGGTATCCAGGATCGCTTCATGCGCGAGAAGCGCTGCGATTATTTCGAGAATAGCCGGCGCGCGACCGAAGTGCAGCGCGAGTACGCGCGGCGCAACCCGCGCGGATTCCTCGGTTACGACGAAAACTGCTGGGGCCTGACTGCCTGTGATGGCCCGAGCCATCACCTGCCCGAATTGGCCAACGAACGTCGCCGCCTGTTCGGCTATTCCGCGCGGGGTGTGCCGTACGGGCCCGATGACGGAACCCTCGCCGGATGGGCGGCGTTGGCGTCGCTGCCGTTCGCGCCCGATATCGCCTTGTGCGCCGTGCGCAATATGCTTGACCGCTATCCTGAGACGCTGTCCGGCCCGCAGTACACGAGCAGTTTCAACCCGACACTCGCCAGCGCCGACCGGGGAACTTGGGTTTCGACCGGCCACTTCGGTCTTGACCAGGGCATCGTCGTGATGATGATCGAAAACCATCGTACCGGCCTGATCTGGCGGCTAATGCGGGACTGTCCCTATGTCGGCACCGGTTTGCGGCGCGCCGGGTTCCGCGGCGGCTGGCTGTAGCGTCCGTCCAGGGATCACCACGATGCCCCAGCGCAACGACCCAGACTCGATGGCCGCGCACGACGTGCACGAGCGCGAGCGGCTTTCCAACGTGCATCCATCCGGGTGGCGCAATCCGCCGCCTGCAGACCGGTACAACCTGGTGGTGGTCGGTGCTGGCACGGCGGGACTGGTAGCGGCGCACGCCGCGGCGACGCTGGGCGCGAAGGTCGCACTGATCGAGCGTAACCTGCTCGGCGGCGACTGCCTGAATGTTGGCTGCGTACCGTCGAAAGCGATCATCCGCACCTCGCGCCTGTACGCCGAGATGCGCGATGCCGAACGCTATGGCGCGCACATCCCGGCCGATATCCGCGTCGAGTTTCCCGCAGTGATGCAGCGCATGCGCGGCATTCGCGCCCGAATCAGCCGCGCCGATTCTGTGCGCCAACTGATTGCAGCCGGCGTGGATGTATTCTTCGGCCAGGCGTGCTTCACCGGAACCGACGCGCTGACGGTGGACGGTGCGAAAATGTGCTTCAAAAAAGCACTTATCGCTACCGGCGCGCGGCCTGACACGCCCCCGATTCCCGGCCTCGTCGAGGCCGGCTTTCTAACCAACGAAAACGTCTTCGACCTGACCGTGCTGCCGCGCCGCCTATTGGTCATCGGCGGCGGCCCGCTTGGCTGCGAACTGGCGCAGGCATTCTGCCGCTTTGGCGCGCAGACCATCATCGCGCAGGACTGGCCGTTGTTCCTGCCCAGGGAAGAGCGCGACGCCGCACAGATCCTGTCCGATGCCTTCGCAAGCGATGGCATCGATGTGCGGCTCAACACCAAAGCCATCAACGTGCGCGTGGAAGGTGGGCAAAAGCTCGTCGATCTGGTCAGCGACGACTACAAAAGCACAGTCGCGGTCGATGCCATCCTCACCGGCACCGGCCGGGTACCGAATGTCGACGGTCTGAATCTGGAGGCCGCGGGCGTCGATTACGACAACACGCTTGGGATCCGAGTCGACGATTTCCTGCAGACCAGCAATCGGCGCATCTATGCCGCCGGCGATGTCTGCCTGGAACATAAGTTCACCCATACCGCCGACGCGTCGGCGCGCATCGTGGTTCAGAACGCACTGTTTCTCGGTCGCAAGCGACTGAGTGCACTGACGATTCCCTGGTGCACCTACACCGACCCGGAGATCGCCCATGTCGGCCTCTATGTACGGCAGGCGCGCGAGCAGGACATCCCGGTGAAGACCTTCACCATCCCGATGCACGATGTGGATCGCGCGATCGCCGACAACGAGGAGGCGGGTTTCGTGAAGATCTACGTCAAGGAGCGGACGGACCGGATTCTCGGCGCGACGATCGTTGCTCGCCATGCGGGCGAGATGATCAACGAGATCACCCTGGCGATGGTCTCGGGGATCGGTTTGCGCACTTTGGCCCGTGTCATTCACGCTTATCCGACCCAGGCCGACGCGATAAAGAAGGCGGCAGACGCGTACAACCGCACGCGTCTGACGCCGACCATCCAGTCGCTGCTGCGGCGCTGGTTCCGGTGATAAGCCCCAACTCAGTCGGAGTAGGAATGGAATGCCAGTCACCCAGCATCCCAAGCATTCGATTGCGCGGACATGATGCAGCAGGGTGGTGAACCGGGCTTGCCGGTTGCCTTTTGCCGTCTGTCGTTTGCCATCAAGCGCTGTGAACGTCATAGCCCCGCCTCGATGTGCGGGACGTGTGCGCTTGAACGGCATTTCCCTTGGTCCACCGCCTTCCCTCCACCACCTCTGCCGCCGCAGGAGCTTCCCCCGCAGCCTTGTTCGGCAGCTTCTCTGGTACTACGCGGCAGTCCGACTTCCCGCTTCCGTGGCTCATCTTCGTACGCCCGCCTTGGCGCATCGATTCAAAGCGTAGCGGTCGGACAGCGCGAACTGCATAGAGTCTGCAATTCCTTCCTCAAGGAATCGATGGGTGAAATGGATCAGGTGCCAGTCTTGCAGGCTTTCGCTGGAAGCAGTGCTGCGCGACACCGACAGCGACTGGATCATCGTGCGCCCAGGGCAGCTAACCCAACACGCGTCAATCGGCAAGTTCCGAATGCTGCTCGCATTTTTTGTGCGCCAGCGCACCGACACCTGCGGCGTACAGGATTAACGTGTGAAATCATCGCCACATTTCCATCGCTGTGAGCCAGAAGCTGATTCAGCTGTTACGCAGAAACTGATTCATGGCCTCACACATCCACCACGCACTGCGCAAACACGACAGATCAGAGGCAACGACGATGAGCAACATTTCAAAGGGTTTGGCAGCAGGCTTGGTAGCCACTATCGCGCTGTCGGCAGTGATGGTGATGAAGGCAACCATGGGCTTCATGCCGGAACTCGACCTGCCCAGGATGATCGCGGGCATGCTGGGTCGGGCCGACATGCCCGCAGTTGGCTGGATCGTTCACTTCTTGATTGGCATCGTCATCTACGGTCTGGCCATCGCACTGCTCGACGCACGTCTGCCAGGCACAGGCCACATCGGGCACGGCGTGCTCATCGGCGTCATCGGCTGGCTGGTGATGATGGTCATGCTGATGCCGATCGCCGGCGTGGGCCTTTTCGGCATGCAACTGGGATTCATGGCGCCGATGATGACCCTGGTGCTGCATCTGATCTTCGGCGCTGTGCTCGGCTGGTTCTATGGCCAATCCGCCTGGGGACAGGCACCGACAGCCACAGCTGAATCAATGGCCTGAGCCCCCGGGCGGTGCTCGTTCCAGAGGTCGAGGCCTGGGCCGAGGCTTGCATGCGCGGTGCCGTGGGTGACACCACCATGCCCGGAGCGCCGTCTTGACCACTTTACCTGTCTGGCGCTACTTTTTTGTCCAATGCTCGACGATGAGCGCTGTCGCGTCAGTGTCGCTGCTGTCCACCTCCGCGCACGCGGCCTAGAGCCACCAGCATTCATCGTGAAATGCACTGCTTGAATCGAACGTGGTGCCGGCCGCCGGCGCTAACGCCTCGACGCTGCGCGATGTCGGCATGCGACGTGAGCACGAGATCCGATCTCGTGCGCGAGGCCATGCACATGATCCGCAGAGGCCAACTCGGCGTGTCGTGAAGAAAAGCAGGTTCACGGAGGACCTGACCGCCATTGCGCCGACGCAACGCGAGCTGGGAGCAGCGTACTCGCACTTTCCTTCCGATCGGACGCTCGTGCCGGTAATCCTGTGCGTTGGCGCACAGACCAGTGCTCGAAGCCGCGCTATGGTTTCCTCATGGAACCGCTGAAGCTGCTTTCCAATGGCAGATATCACGTTGCCTTGATGACCTCGGGAAGTGGAAAAAGCGCATGGAACGATCTTGCCATCACGCGTTGGCGGGAGGATGCGAGTCTCGGCAGTTGGGGCAGCTTCCTCGACATGCGATGCGATACGGACGGTGGGGTCTGGTCGGCGTTCGATGCAGGAGCGTTCGGAATGCGCGGCTTGCGGGCGGCCGTCGAGATTGGCGTCGCGGGCACTGAAGACGTGGAGTTGCGCCGACTTCGAATCGCCAACCGTTCGAAACGCGTCGCAGACCTGAGCGCGACCAGCTACGCCGAACTGGTGCTCGCTCCTGCCGCTACGGATGCCGCGCATCCGGCGTTCAACAAGCTCTTCGTGGTGACCGAGATCGACCGACGCTCCGGCGTCATCCTCGCGACCCGGCGCCCAAGCGCACCAACCGACGCGCAATCGTGGCTCTTCCACCAAGCCGTCGTACAAGGCGAAAGCGGCGACGTCTCCTTCGAAACCGACCGCATGCGCTTCCTCGGCCGTGGTCGCGACATGTCGAACGCCCACGCCCTGCGCTCCAGCGGGCCCCTGGGCGGGCATGACGGCGCAGTCCTCGACCCGATCGCTGCCCTGCGCGTCCCGTTTCGCCTGCCGCCGGGCGCGGCTTGCACGATCGACTGGACGACCGGCATCGCAGCTACGCGCGACGAATGCATCGCTCTGGCGACACGCTCGCGCGCAACCGGAGCCGGCGAGCGCATCATCGAAGGAAGCCACGCCTTCCGTCGTGACACGCTTCGCCGGCTGGCGGCGACCGAGGACGACGCGACCTTGTTCGAGCGCCTTGCCGCCGCGCTGTTCGTCGCCGATCCGGCGCTGCGCGCACCGCCGGACGAGATCGCGAAGAATCGACGCGGCCAGTCGTCGCTCTGGGCCTTCGGCATCTCGGGCGACGTGCCGATCGTCGTTACCGAAGTTGCCAGTGCGCACAACCTGGCCACCTTGCGCCAGCTGCTTCAGGCGCACGCCTTCTGGGCCGCCCATGGGTTGAAGACGGAGCTGATGGTGTTGCAGGAAGGCACTGGCAACGCGGCCTCTACGTTGCGTGAGTCGATTCGGTCGGTGATCGACGAGTTCGGCGCCACCGCACTCGTCGACCGCCACGGTGGCATCTTCGTGCACGATGCGGCGGCCCTGGACGACGCCGATCGCGTCCTGCTGCACAGCGTCGCCCGTATCGTCGTGTTCAGTTTGCGCCGCAGCCTGACCGATCTCAGTCATGCGTCGGGTGCGCGGGTCGCGCCGGCGGCCGCGCGCGTGACTGCGGCGCTCGATGCCCTCGACGAACCCCTTCCCCCTCCCGAGGCGAATCTGCTCGCGTTCAACGGCCACGGCGGCTTCAGCGCCGACGGTTGCGAGTACGTGATCATGACGTCGCGATCATGCATGACGCCTTTGCCCTGGACGAACGTGATCGCCAACCCGGGATTCGGCACCATCGTTTCCGAGAGCGGCAGCGCCTCGACGTGGAGCGAGAACTCGCACGAGTTCCGGCTCACGCCCTGGTCGAACGATCCGGTCAGCGACACTTGCACCGAGGCGATCTACATCCATGACAGCGACAGCGGGGCCCTCTGGTCGCCCACGGTACTACCGACACGAACCGCTGGCGCCTATGTTGTGCGGCACGGGTTTGGGTACAGCCTGTTCGAGCACGAAGAGCAGAAGATCGAGTCGAGCCTGTGCATCCACGTCGCGATCGACGCGCCTGTAAAGTACTCGACACTCACCCTGCGCAACCTCTCGGATCGGACGCGTCGGCTCTCCGTCACCGGCTACGTCGAGTGGGTGCTCGGCGACGAGCGCGAGAAGAGCCTGATGCATGTTGTCACCGAAGTCGATGCTGCGCTTGGCGCGCTGTTCGCGCGCAACGGCTACAACACCGACTTCGCCGAACGCACTGCGTTCTTCGCCATCGACGGCGGTGCCTCCAGCGTCTGCGCTGACCGCAGCGAGTTCTTCGGCGCCGGCGGTACGCGGGCGACACCCGCTGCTCTGACGCAGGCGCGGCTGTCCGGCCGTGTCGGCGCCGCCCTCGACCCCTGCGGCGCGTTGCGCGTCGACCTCGAGCTGGCCGCCGGTGAAGCGCGCGAGATCGTCTTCCGGCTGGGCGCCGGCAAAACGTCCGATGAAGCGCGCGATCTCTCCCGCACCAGCGCGCGCCAGGCCGCGACCAGCCTCGACTCGGTCCGCGCGCACTGGCAGCGCACTCTCGGCGCCGTTCGTGTCTGCACGCCCGATCGAAAGGTCGATGTGCTAGCCAACGGCTGGCTGCTCTACCAGGTCATCAGCTCGCGCCTGTGGGGGCGCACGGCCTTCTATCAGACCAGCGGCGCCTACGGCTTTCGCGACCAGCTGCAGGACGTGTTGGCGCTCGTGCATGCCGAGCCGGGCCTTGTGCGCGAGCATCTGCTGCGTTGCGCCGCACGCCAGTTCGAAGAGGGCGACGTGCAGCACTGGTGGCATCCGCCCTCGGGAAAGGGCGTGCGCACCCGCTGCTCGGACGATTACCTTTGGCTGCCGTTGGTGACCAGCCGCTATGTGGAAGTCACCGGAGACACCGGCGTCCTGGACGAGGTGTGCCCCTTCCTGCACAGCCGCCTGCTGGCGCACGGCGAAGCCTCGAACTACGAACAGCCTGCCTTGTCGGCGCAGTCGGCCACGCTCTACGAGCATTGCGCGCGAGCGCTGCGGAGCTCGCAGCGCCGGGGCTCGCACGGCTTGCCGCTGATGGGTGCGGGCGACTGGAACGACGGCATGAACCTAGTCGGCATCGACGGGAAAGGCGAAAGCGTCTGGCTCGCCTTCTTTCTCATCGCGGTCCTGAAGCGTTTCGCGCCGCTGGCGCAGGCCCGCGAAGACTTGGCGCTCGTCGCGCTGTGCGAAGGCGATGCGGCGATGCTCACGGCCAGGGTCGAGGCGAGCGCATGGGACGGCGCCTGGTACCAGCGCGCCTGGTTCGACGACGGCACGCCGCTCGGATCGGCCGCCAACTCCGAGTGCCAGATCGATTCCATCGCCCAGAGCTGGTCGGTGATTTCCGAAGCCGCGCCGCCCGAACACGCGCGCACGGCCATGGCGTCGCTGGAGCGCCGCCTCGTCGAACCCCAAGCGCGTATTGTCCGACTGCTCGATCCGCCCTTTGACGTCTCGCACCCGGCGCCGGGCTACATCGGGGGATATGTCCCCGGCGTGCGCGAGAACGGCGGCCAATACACGCACGGCGCCATCTGGGCAGTCCTCGCTTTCGCGGTGATGGGCGATGCCGAGCGTGCCTGGCAACTGTTCGCCATGCTCAATCCGATCCGGCATGCTGACAGCGAGAAGCATGTCGCTGTCTACAAGACCGAGCCTTACGTCGTCGCCGGCGACGTCTACGCCATCGCCCCGCATGTGGGCCGTGGCGGCTGGAGCTGGTACACGGGCTCGGCCGGCTGGATGTATCAAGTGCTAGTCGAGCGGCTGCTCGGCCTGCAGCGAAGCGGGAACAAACTCTATTTGCGACCGCTCCTGCCCAGAGACTGGCCGGGTTTCGAGCTGCACTACCGGTTCGAGTCGACGACCTACGAGATCGCGGTGCGGGCGTCGGCGGCCACCGAGGCGGCGTTGCTCACCGTCGATGGCGTGAAGTCTTGCGGGAACCTCGTCGTGCTGGTCGACGACGGCGCATTGCACCACGTGCTGCTGACCATGCCACGCACCACTTCGCCCCTTGCCAGAACGACGAACCATTGAAGGACAGTGGCATGCAACTCGGAATGATCGGATTGGGCCGCATGGGCGCGAACATGGTTCGTCGCCTGGTCAAGAGCGACCACTCTTGCGTGGTCCACGACATCCACCCGGAGGCCGTGTCCGCACTCGCCAAGGAGGGGGCGGTCGGCGCATCGTCGCTTGCCGACATGGTTGCGAAGATGACCGCACCGCGCGCGATCTGGATGATGGTGCCGGCGGCCGTCGTCGATCAGGAGCTCGAGGCGCTCGTGAAGCATCTCGAACCGGGCGACATAGTGATCGACGGCGGCAACTCGTACTACCGCGACGACATCCGGCGCGCGGGCAAGGGATTCCTCGGCGACCAGCGCGAGCTCTTCCTGTGCGAGAACGAGGCCGGCGAAGAGCCACCGTACGAGCGGCTGCTGTGCGATGCGATGGCCGGCGATGGCGCGCTCTTCACCAGCCAGGACGCCGTCGAAGCGGCGTGGGCGGTGGTCGACGACGTGCTCGAACATCACCATCCCGCGCTGCCATATGCGCGCGGCTCGTGGGGTCCTGCCGCCGCCGACGCGCTGATCGCCGGTGATGGCGGCTGGCACGCGCTCACCGTCACAGAAAGTTGCCCGCCGTGAGCAGCGCGACCGCCTCGGCCGCTCGTGCCGACGTCGTCTTCCTGCTCGACGTCGACAACACGCTGCTCGACAACGACCGGGTCATCGCCGACCTGCGGCGCCATCTCGAGGAGGCGTTCGGCGTCGCCAGCGCCGACCGCTACTGGGTCATCTTCGAGCAGTTGCGCGGCGAGCTCGGCTACGCCGACTACCTCGGCGCGCTGCAGCGCTATCGCAACCAGATCGAGCACAGCGGCAACGGCGACCACCGCCTGCTGCAGGTGTCGAGCTTTCTGATCGACTATCCGTTCGCCGACCGGCTCTATCCGGGCGCGCTCGAAGTCGTCGACCGCCTCTCCGGCTTCGGCCCGACGGTGATCCTGTCGGACGGCGACGTCGTGTTCCAGCCGCGCAAGGTCTGGCGCTCGGGCCTGTGGGATGCCGTGCAGGGGCGGGTGCTGATCTATGTCCACAAGGAACAGATGCTCGACCAGGTGCAGCGCCTGTATCCGGCAAGGCGCCACGTGATGGTCGACGACAAGCAGCGCCTGCTCGCGGCCATGAAAGAGGTGATGGGCGATCACCTCGTCACCGTGTTCCCACGCCAGGGCCACTACGCACTCGACCCGGCGAACGTCGGCCGCTATCCGGCCGCCGACTGCACCATCGACGCAATCGGCGACCTGCTCAAGCTCGACATCGGCGCGCTGTTCGGCGCCGCGTCCAAGGAGTTCACATGATCAACCCCAATACGCGAGCGCTGCACGCGCTCGGCCAGAGCCTCTGGCTCGACAACATCACCCGCGACCTGCTCGCCGACGGCACGCTAGCCCGCTACATCGCCGAGCTGTCGGTGACGGGCCTCACATCGAACCCCACGATCTTCGAGCGCGCGATCGGCGAGGGCAAGGCCTACGACGAGCAGATCGGCGCGCTGACGCAGGCGGGCCGGTCCGGCGAAGACCTGTTCTTCGCCCTCGCCCAGGAGGACCTGCGCCGCGCCGCAGACCTGTTCAAGCCGATCCACGACGCGACCAGCGGCGTCGACGGTCGGGTCTCGCTCGAGGTCTCGCCGCTGCTCGTTGACGACACGGCCGCGACGATCGCGGCCGCCCGGCAGCTGTTCGACGCGACGGCACGCGCCAACCTCTTCATCAAGATCCCGGGTACGCCGGCCGGCGTGAAGGCGATCGAGGAATCGATCTTTTCAGGCATTCCAGTCAATGTCACATTGCTCTTTTCGCGCGAGCAATACCTCGCTGTCGCCGAGGCATACATGCGCGGCATCGAACGGCGAATCGAGGCCAGGCTGGATCCCAAGGTGGAGTCGGTGGCCTCGCTGTTCGTGAGCCGATGGGACGTCGCGGTGAATGACCAGATTCCTGTCGATTACCGCAACCGCCTGGGGGTGGCGATCGCCGGGCGCACCTACAAGGCCTATCGCGAGCTGATGGCGGCGCCGCGCTGGAAACGTCTGGCCGCTGCCGGCGCGCACCCGCAGCGGCTGCTCTGGGCCAGCACCGGGATGAAGGATGCGGACGCGCGCGACACGCTCTATGTCGAGAAGCTGGCGGCGCCCGACACGATCGACACCATCCCCGACAAGACCCTCCTGGCGTTCGCAGACCATGGCAAGGTCGGCCCGGTCCTCGCAGCGGACGGGGGCGACGCCGAGCAGGAGATCGCCAACTTCGTCAAGCTCGGCATCGATGTTGACGCGCTCGCTTTGCGGCTGCAAAAAGAAGGCGGCGACTCGTTCAAGAAGTCGTGGCGCAGCCTGCTCGCCGGCATCCGGGACAAGAGCGCGCAGCTGGCGGGCCCGGCGGCGCGATGATCCAGCCCGCCCTCGCCGCTCGCCCGGCGTGGCAGGCACTGATCGCCCACCACGCGGCGATCGGCGCGACCCATCTGCGCGACCTGTTCGCCGGCGACACCGGCCGCGGCGAGCGGCTCGGGCTCGAGGCCGCCGGCGTGTATCTCGACTACTCGAAGAACCGCGTCACGGACGAGACGATGACGCTGCTGGCGGCACTGGCGCGCGAGTGCGACCTGGTCGAGCGCACCGCGGCGATGTTCTGCGGCGATGTGATCAACACAACCGAGAAGCGCGCGGTGCTGCACGTGGCCTTGCGCGCGCCTGCGGGCTCCCGCCTTATGGTCGACGGTGTCGACGTCATTGCGGAAGTCCACGCGGTGCTGGGCCGCATGGGCGCGTTCGCGACCGCGCTGCGCAGCGGCCGCTGCCTCGGTCACACCGGCAAGCGCATCCGCAACATCGTGAACATCGGCATCGGAGGGTCCGATCTCGGCCCGGTGATGGCCTACGAGGCGCTGCGTTTCTACAGCGACCGGGGCCTGACGCTGCGCTTCGTCTCCAACGTCGACGCCAGCGACCTGGCCGAGGCGACCCGCGACCTCGACGCCGCGCAGACCCTGTTCATCGTGTCGTCGAAGACCTTCAAAACCCTCGAAACACTGACCAACGCGCATGCGGCGCGGCAATGGGTCGTCGCCCGGCTCGGCGACGACAAGGCGGTGGCGAAGCACTTCGTCGCCGTGTCGACCAATGTCGAGGGCGTCACCGCCTTCGGCATCGCGGCCGAGAACATGTTCGGCTTCTGGGACTGGGTCGGCGGCCGCTACTCGATGGACTCGGCGATCGGGCTGTCGACGATGCTCGCCATCGGGCCCGATGCCTTCGCCGAGATGCTCGCGGGCTTTCATGCGATGGACGAGCACTTCCGCACGGCGCCGGTCGAGCGCAACCTGCCGGCGCTGCTGGGTCTCCTGGCGATCTGGAACAACAACTTCCTCGGCGCTGCCACGATCGCCGTGCTGCCCTACGAGCAGTACCTGAAACGCCTGCCGGCCTATCTCCAGCAGCTGACCATGGAGAGCAACGGCAAGCACGTGACACTCGCGGGCGGCCGCGTCGGCGCCGAGACGGCGCCGATCCTCTGGGGCGAGCCCGGCACCAATGGCCAGCACTCGTTCTACCAGCTCATCCACCAGGGCACGCGCATCGTGCCGTGCGACTTCATAGGCTTCTGCCAGACGCTGAACCCGCCCGGCGCGCAGCACGACCAGCTGATGTCGAACCTGTTCGCCCAGAGCGAGGCGCTGGCGTTTGGCCGGACCGCGGCAGAAGTTGCTGCCGAGGGCACGCCCGCCGAGCTCGTGCCGCACCGCGTCTTCGAAGGCAACCGTCCGAGCAACACGCTGCTGCTGGAGCGGCTTACGCCGCAGTCGCTCGGGGCGATCGTCGCGCTCTACGAGCACAGCGTCTTCGTCCAGGGCGTCGTCTGGAACATCGACTCGTTTGACCAGTGGGGCGTGGAGCTCGGCAAGGCACTGGCCCAGCGCGTCATCCCCGAGCTGCAGAGCGTCGACGACCCGCCGCTCGCGCACGACAGCTCGACCAATTGCCTGATCCGGCGCTATCGCCGGGCCCGGGACCGGACGAACCCGTCCGCATCCGACTAGCAGCTCACCCATGGCCACCCGCATCAGCCCTCTCGCCGGCAAGCCGGCGCCGCTGTCGGCCCTCGTGGACATCGCCCGCCTCGTCACCGCGTACTACACCGGGATCCCCGATGCGAGCGTCGCAGCGCAGCGCGTCGCCTTCGGCACCTCCGGGCACCGCGGCTCGTCGTTCGACCTGTCCTTCAACGAGCATCACGTCCTCGCCATCACGCAGGCGATTTGCCGTTATCGAAAGACGCAGGGCATCGACGGGCCGCTGTACCTCGGCATCGACACCCACGCGCTCTCGGCGCCAGCCTGCGCGAGCGCGCTCGAGGTGCTCGCGGCCAATGGAGTTCAAACGATGCTGGCAGAAGGCGACGAGTACACGCCGACGCCCGCTGTCTCACATGCCATCCTCACCTGGAACCGGGGCCGGCGCACGGGCCTGGCTGACGGCATCGTCGTCACGCCTTCGCACAACCCGCCCGACAACGGCGGATTCAAGTACAACCCACCGCACGGCGGCCCGGCCGGCACGGAGATCACGACTTGGATCGAGACCGCAGCTAATGCCTTCCTCGAGCAGGGGCTGGTCGGCGTCCAGCGCATGCCGTACTCGCAGGCGCTCGTCGCGGGAACGACCCGCCGCCACGACTACCTCGGCCGCTACGTCGCCGATCTCGCCAGCGTGATCGACTTCGACGTGATCCGCAGCAGCAAGGTGCACATGGGCGTCGATCCGCTCGGCGGCGCCGGTGTTCACTACTGGCCGCGCATCGCCGAGCACTACGGTCTCGACCTCACGGTGGTGAGCGACGCCGTCGATCCGACCTTTCGCTTCATGACCCTCGACTGGGACGGCCAGATCCGCATGGACCCGTCGTCGCCCTATGCGATGCGGCGCCTGCTCGGCATCAAGGACCGCTTTGACATCGCCTTTGCCTGCGACACCGACCACGACCGCCACGGCATCGTCACGCCCGCCGGCCTGCTGGCGCCGAACGCATACCTGTCGGTGATGATCGACGACCTGTTCCGGAGCCGGCCGCAGTGGTCGGCAGCGGCGGCGGTCGGCAAGACGGTGGTCAGCACCCGACTCATCGATCGGGTCGTCGCCCGCCTCGGCCGCAAGCTCTATGAGGTGCCCGTCGGCTTCAAATGGTTTTCCGACGGACTGCTCGACGGCTCGCTCGGCTTCGGGGGCGAGGAAAGTGCCGGCGCATCGTTCCTGCGCCGTGACGGCACTGTCTGGACGACCGACAAGGACGGCATCGCCCCGGCTCTGCTGGCGGCCGAGATCACGGCGCGCACCGGCCGTGATCCCGCACGCGCCTACGCTGAGCTGACGCGCGCGCTCGGCGAACCGGCCAATGATCGGGTCGATGCGCCGGCGACGCTGCAGCAGAAGAAGCTGCTCGCGGCGCTGACGCCCGACGCGCTCGACGCGCGCGAGCTCGCAGGCGAGAAGATCGACAGCGTCGTGGACAAGGCGCCCGGCAACGGCGCGGCGATCGGCGGCGTCAAGGTGAGCGCGAAGAGCGGCTGGTTTGCCGCGCGGCCCTCAGGCACCGAGGACATCTACAAGATCTACGCCGAAAGCTTCGCCGGCGTCGAACATCTTCAGCAGATCATGAAGGAAGCGCAGGGCATCGTCGACCGCGCCATCGCCGGCCCGACGACCTCGGAGAAGGCGGCCTGACATGGATGCGCAAAACCTCATCGACACCGCCGCCTCACTGGTCGCCGGTGACAAGGCACTGCTCGCCACGAGCGAGAGCACGCCAACCTGCAACAAGCGATTCGCGGCGCGCCTATTGCGACATGATTGTCGCGACGCCGCCACTGGGTGAAAGCATCGGCGGCGCGATCCTCTACGACGAGACGCTGCGCCAGAAGGCGAATCGTGGCCTCCCCTTCGCCGGGGCGCTTGTCGCCACCGGAATCGTTCCCGGCACCAAGGTCGACGCTGGCGCAAAGGCGCTCGCTGACCATCCCGACGAGCAAGTGGCCGAGGGCCTCGACGGCTTGCGCGAGCGGCTCGCGGAATACATATCGATGGGCGCGCGCTTCGCCAAGTGGCGCGCCGTGATCCGCATCGGCGAGGAGATCCCAAGCCGGGGCGGCATTGCCGCCAACGCGCTCGCGCGCTACGCCGCGCTTTGCCAGGAGGCGGGGCTGGTACCGATCGTCGAGCCCGAAGTGCTGATGGAGGGTGTCCACACGCTGGCGCGCTGCGCCGCCGCGTCGGCCGAGGTCCTGCATGCGGCGTTTGCCGAGATTCACCTGCAGGGCGTGCTGCTCGAGGGCATGCTGCTGAAGCCGAACACGGTCCGGCCCGGCCTGGCGGCGGACCGCAGCAACCTCGATGCTGTCGCCGACGCCACCGTCACTTGCCTGTTGCGCACCGTGCCGGCGGCCGAGCCCGACGTCGCCTTTCTTTCCGGCGGGCAGAGTGCGAAGCTCGCCTCGGATTGCCTGAGCGCGATGAACGAATGCTTAAGATCGCGCCTGCCATGGGGCCTCGGCTTTTCGATCGCACGCGAGATACAGCAGCCCGCACTGGAAAAGTGGCGAGGGCTCGCCGAGAACGTGCCGGCGGTGCACGCCGCCCTGTTCCACCGTGCCGACTGCAACCGCGCATCGCGGCGCGGCGCCTACGACGCCAGCGCCGACGCGCCGCCATCGACCTGACCCCTCACAAGGTTTCCCATGTCCGACACCCTCGACGAACTCTGCGTCAACACCCTGCGCTTCCTCTCGGTCGACATGGTCCAGCAGGCCAACAGTGGTCACCCCGGCATGCCGCTGGGCGCGGCACCCATGGCCTATGCGCTGTGGGACCGCCACCTCAAGCACAACCCCGGCGATTCGCTCTGGCCCGACCGCGACCGCTTCGTGCTTTCGGCAGGACACGGCTCGGCCTTGCTCTACAGCCTGCTGCATCTCACCGGATACGGGCTCTCGCTCGACGACATCAAGGCCTTTCGACAATGGGCCAGCAAAGCGCCGGGCCACCCGGAGCGCGGGCACACCGCGGGCGTCGAAGTCACCACCGGACCGCTGGGCCAGGGCTTCGCCAACGCGGTGGGCATGGCGATAGGTGAAGCGCAACTCGCGGCGCGCTACAACCGGCCCGGGCACGCGGTGATCGACCACCACACCTATGTGATCGCGGGCGATGGCGACCTGATGGAAGGCGTGGCGGCAGAAGCTGCCTCGCTGGCCGGGCATCTGAAACTCGGCAAGCTGGTCTGCCTGTACGACGATAACCGTGTGACGCTCTCCGCCGGCACCGACATGGCGTTTTCGGAAGATCGCGCCACGCGCTTCGCAGCTTGCGGCTGGCACACCGTGGCGGTGGCGGATGGCAACGATGTCGAGGCGATAGCCGCAGCGCTGCAAGCGGCGCGGTCCGAAGGCGCAAGACCGTCGCTGATCCTGGTGCGCACACACATCGGCTACGGTTCGCCGAACAAACACGACAGTTTCGAAGCGCACGGCTCGCCGCTCGGCGTGGACGAGGTTCGGCTGACCAAACAGCGCCTCGGCTGGCCTGCCGAGCCGCCGTTCCTGATCCCCGCGGCGGCACAGGTGCATATGCGCGAGGCGCTTGCGCGCGGGCAGAACGCCCAGGCCGTGTGGAGCCAACGCATGCAGGCCTTCGCGCTGGCGTTTCCGGACCTGGCCGCGGAACTGCAGTGCAGCCTGCGCGGCGAACTTCCCTCCGGCTGGGACGCCGACATCCCGATATTTCCTGCCGATGCCAAAGGCATGGCCACGCGGGTCGCGTCGGGCAGGGTGATGAACGCGATCGCCGCACGGCTGCCCGCGTTGAGCGGTGGCTCGGCCGACCTGGACACGTCGACCAAAACCGCGCTGAAGGGCCTGGGCGATTTCAACCCACCTTCAACCGACAGCGACGACACCCAGGGTTCCAACGGCGGCCGCTGGAGTCATGCCGGCCGCAACCTGCACTTCGGCGTGCGCGAACACGCGATGGGCGCCATCGTCAACGGCCTGGCCGCGCACGGCGGCTTCATCCCGTATGGCGCTACTTTCCTGATTTTCTGCGACTACATGCGGCCGGCGATTCGTCTTGCAGCTTTGATGAAGCTGCATGTCGTCCATGTTTTCACCCACGACAGCCTGGCCGTCGGCGAAGACGGACCCACGCACCAGCCGGTGGAGCAACTTGCCAGCCCGCGCGCGATGCCCGGGCTCACCTTGATCCGCCCGGCCGACGCCAATGAAACCACCGTGGCCTGGAAGGTGGCCGTCGAGAGCGGCCAGCGCCCGGTGTTGCTGGCGCTGACCCGGCAGGAGGTGCCAACGCTGGATCGCCGCCGCTATGCCAGCGCCGAAGGCTTGCGCCGCGGCGCTTATGTGCTCAGCGATGCGGATCGCCAGCCGCCCGCGCTGATCCTCATCGCCAGTGGCTCGGAGGTCGCCTTGATCGTGGCCGCCGCCGCGCGGCTGCAAGGCGAAGGCATCGCCGTGCGCTGCGTGTCGATGCCAAGCTGGGACCTGTTCGATGCGCAGTCGCAGACGTACCGAGATGAGGTACTTCCGTCCAGCGTGCCGGCACGGCTGGCCGTGGAACTGGGCGTGGCCCAGGGCTGGCATCGCTACGTCGGTGAGCGCGGCGACGTGCTCAGTGTTGACCGCTTTGGCGCATCCGCGCCTGCGGATGTCTTGCTGCGCGAGTATGGCTTCACGATCGACAAGGTCGCATCACGGGCACGCGCACTGATGAGCGGCTGATGTGCGCCTTCATCGGCAAGCAACGCTGCGTCTCACTTGGGCTTCGGACCGGCATTCGATATTATGAGCTGTAGGTGCGGCGCGAAATCGCGATCGCATCGGTCACCAGGCGCGGGGCGCCGTGGATTTCCGCTCGATCAAGGCGGTGATGGGGATGGTCATTCTGCGTGATTTGACCTGTATCACAGCCGCTTCTCAAGGATTGCATACGATGGAATGACTGCGGAACCGGGCTCTTGCTTTCTGTGTGTGTGTCAACGCACAGACGATCAGGGAGCGCCAAGCCAATCATGATGGCAGCATTGGGCTAAGGGATAGCCATGATTGTTCAAATTAGTATCGGGACGTTACTGGGCCGCATCGTAAATGCGGCTGCCGGCCGTGACGCTTCGCTCCAGGAAAGTCCCTCCCGGCAGCCGGCGGCTGCGGCAACCCTGCTGGATGACACGTAGTTGATCCCACACATGAAGCCGATCTTCAGCGCTCGAGCCAAACGCGGCACCGCATTCGCGGCGCTGGCGTTGTGGCTGTTTGCCGTGGCTTCAGGGGTCGCAAACGCCTGCCTTCTGGAAGCTCCTGGACCCCACAGTCACGACGCTGCGGAAACACACGCCACCGCAGCTAACGACCCGCATGAGCGGTCCGAGGTGCAGGCGGCGGCACATGCCGGCCATGATGGAAATTTGGACGAATCGAAGGCGCCATGTCTGAAGGTGTGCGACGACGGCACGCACGCCTTGCTCAATCGCCTGCCAGGCATCGATTTGACCGATCCCGGCCAGGTAGCTTTCGTCGCGGTCGTCTGGACCGCCACGGCGCCCGCTGTCTCCGCGCTCAGCCGTGCGCCTGCGCCACACCCGCCTGACCGCGGGCCTCCCATCAGGATTCGCTTCTCGCGACTGGCGCTATAGCGCCTGTTTGACGTCCGATCCGGAGATCCCCGCTCCAGAGTCGGCGTCAACTCCGTTATACGGCTGGATTCCGTACGCAGGTGCTGGAGGGAGTCGCAAACGACCGTCCTGCCCGTGTCCCGCACGGCCGGATCCCTTTCCCGCTTGAACATATCTTTCAGGAGACGAACATGAATACCATTTCCTCACTCGCCCTCGCCCTCGCCCTCGCCGCCACCGGCGCTCAAGCATGGGCAGCCAACCACGAAAAGCATGACGCTCATCACCCGGCCGGCGCAGCGTCGGCGCCCACCACAAAAGCCATGCCGGGCAAACCCAACCCCGCGATGGCCCGGATGGATACGCAAATGAAAGCCATGGGCGAGATGCACGACAAGATGATGGCGGCCAAGACCCCCGAGGAACGCAATGCCCTGATGGCCGAGCACATGAAGACCATGCAGGACGGCATGGCCATGATGAAAGGCATGTCGTCCGGCGGTATGACCGGTATGACCGGTATGCAGGGCGGCATGGGGATGAAAAAGGGCGGTGCATCCGCCATGTCGAACGAAATGATGGAAAAGCGCATGGACATGATGCAAAGCATGATGCAGATGATGATGGACCGCCAGACGGCTTTGCCTACAAAGTGAAAGACCCCGCAGGCATCGCGGCGCTCGCCGTCAAGCGAGTGGTTCGCATGACTGTTCCCCTGGAGAATCGAATGGAGCACGACCACACACTACATGACGCCGAGCCCCGACGATTCTGGGGTTCTTGCTACTCGATCGGCTTGATGGTCATGGGCGCGGCGGCGGCGTACTTCCTGCTCACCGAACACCGGGCCCACTTCTTCGGGGCATTGCCGTTCCTGCTGCTGCTGGCCTGCCCGCTGATGCATGTGTTCATGCATCACGGACACGGTGACCATTCCGGCAGCCATGATCGCCACGATGGTGCCCCGCCGCGCCCGGACAACACCACGCCGCCTAAGGCAACCAAGACCGGAGCGCAGCCATGAGCCACGACGCCCCCGCCTACGGACTGTGGGCGCTCGTCGTCCTCAATTCGGCCATCTTCCTGATGTTCGCATTCAGCTTCTCCAAGCCGCGGAGCGCGCGCGACTGGCGAACCTTCGGTGCCTTCGCGTCGTTCATCGTCGCCCTGTTCGTCGAGATGTACGGATTCCCGCTGTCGATCTACCTGATGTCGGGATGGCTGCAAACGAAGTACCCCAACCTTGACCTGCTGTCGCACAACAGCGGTCACCTGTGGTCGACCCTGCTGGGCGAGAAGGGCGACCCTCACTTCGGCCCGCTGCACATCGCCAGCTACTTTTTTTTAGGCTTCGGTTTCTACCTGTTGTCCATCGCCTGGAACGTCCTGTACCACGCGCAGCGGCGCACTGCCCTGGCGGTGACGGGCCCGTATGCCCGCATCCGCCATCCGCTGTACGTCGGCTTTGTTCTGATCCTGATTGGCTTTCTGCTGCAATGGCCGACCCTGCTGACCTTGGTGATGTTCCCGGTCCTGCTCTTGATGTATGCGCGGCTGGCCATCAATGAAGAGGCGGAGATGCACAAACAGTTCGGCGCGCAATACGAAGCTTGGGCGGCGCGCACGCCGCGGTTCGTGCCGTCGTTGCGCAAGAAGGCTTTGATCGCCGCAGACGAGAAAGTCGCGTCATGAGAAAAAGCAACCACGAGAGCGACCACCGAAAAAAGGCGGCGGAGGCGGCAGCCGTAGGCAGCGGCGCAACAGGGACAACGCTCGCTCAGGACGACTCGCGTGGGAAAACCTCGATCTCACGCGAGGACTACAAGGCGCAGCTCAAGCCCTTGCAAGTCGAGCTGGTCAAGTTGCAACGCCATTTCATCGGCTGCCGCGACAAGATCCTTGTTCTGCTTGAAGGGCGCGACGCCGCGGGCAAGGACGGCAGCATCAAGCGCATCGTCGAGCACTTGAGCCCGCGCGAAACGCGGGTCGTAGCTCTAGGCAAGCCGTCGGACCGGGATCGAAGCGCCTGGTACTTCCAGCGTTACGTCCCGCAACTGCCGGTGGCCGAGGAGCTCGTCCTGTTCAACCGCAGCTGGTACAACCGCGCCGGCGTCGAGCACGTGATGGGTTTCTGCTCCAAGGAAGAGCATGAGGAGTTCATGCAATCGGTGCCGAAGTTCGAGGAGATGCTGGTCAATTCCGGCATCAAGCTGCTCAAGTACTACCTCGACATCGGCAAGGACGAGCAGATACGCCGCCTGGCCGATCGCCAGCGCGACCCGCTCAAGCAGTGGAAGACCAGCCCGATCGACGCCGTCGCCGTGAAGCAATGGCGAGCGTATTCCGCCGCGCGCAACGAGATGCTGATGCGAACCCACAGCGCAGTCGCGCCGTGGCGCATCGTGAAGGCGGACGACAAGCGCCTCGCGCGCCTGAATCTGATGCGCGACATGCTGTCGCGGCTGCACTACGCCGGCAAGAAGAACAAGCTCGTCTTGCCCAACCCGGACATCGTGTTCGAGTTCTCCCCCGATTGCATCGACGCCAGGCGCCTGGCGCGCTGACACTCACCCTTGAAGGAACAAACATGAAAACCAGCACCATTGAAGTGCACGACATGCTATCGGTATTGAGCGTCGACGAAGTCGAAAAGCGAATCGGCGAAGTGCCCGGCGTCCAAAGCGTGACCGTGAACTTTGCTGCCGGCAACGCCACCGTGCGCTATGACGAGACGCAGCTCGAAGCGACCGATATCAAGTCGGCAGTGCGCCAACGCGGGTTTGAGACCGCCACGCCCGCTGCCGGCCCGGCGGGAGATGGCGACGAAGGCAAAGCGGCATCGGGTGCGGCGCCTGTAGCCACACCGGCTTCACCGCCCGCAGGCGCAGCGCCTGCGCCCCTCGACAGCCCGGCCTCTCCCGCCGCCGGCGCCGCAGCACCTGACAAGACGGCCGCCTCCGCCGCTCCTGAGCCTCCCCCGGCCGAGCCGCTCGCCGCTGCCGCAGGCGACGAGTCGAAGGACAAGGCGGCACCGGAGAAGAGTTAGCGCGCCTTCTCGCTCACAAGCTTGGTTCCGCCCCGAACGCAGAAGCACCTGGCACTCGACCCAGCCAGTTCCCAATGGACCAGCAACCGCTCCACAGGAGATCACCATGTCCACAGCCACCGTTTCACGAAATACTGCCCAGGGTTTGCCGCCAGAGTTGAGAAGTGCCCAGGCAGCCGTCCAACTTCCGGAAGTCCAGGAGATGCTGCGGAGACTGTCCGGCCACGGCCTGGGCATCTTCATGCCGCACATGCACGACGAACGGACGGGCGACTTCCTGTCCCTCCCCGGTGACCTCACGCAGGTGGAAGCCGGCCTCGAGTGTCGTTCCAGCCTGCGGCGGAAATCGCCAACCAGGCCGACCGGTTTTTGCAGGTCGCGTGGCTTTGGCGCGCCGGTGCGTCCGCATCGGTGGCGGCGTGCGAATTGGCTGACGAAGACAAGCCCGGCGATACGCAGCGTTACACCAAACACAAGATGACAGAACGAAACTAGCCCGACGCCTTATCGATTCCGATCTCGACTACGGCCGGCTAGCGACGGGCAGAAGTCGCAACCAGGAATACTGAAGAAGAAGAAGCCGAACGGGGAAATGCGATGAAAACGAGCGTGATGGAAGTGCACGCCATGCTGTCGGTATTGAGCGTCGACGAAGTGGAGAAGCGGATTGGCGAGGTGCCTGGCGTCGAGAGCGTTACGGTGAACTACGCTGGCGGAAACGCGACGGTGCGCTACGACGAAACCCGACTCGAAGTCGCCGATATCAAGTCGGCCGTGCGTCTGCGTGGGCACCAGCCCGCCACACCCGCTGCGCCGGCGGCCGAAGCCGGTCCCGCAAAACATGCCGCCGAGGTTGCACCGCCTGGGCCTGCCCCATCGAAAGCCACTCCGGTCGCTACAAATCCGCCGCCCGTGGCCCCGCCAGCCGACACAGCCGCGACGCCAAAGCCTGGCGCCGCGCCTGCGCCTGCGGCAGTGCCGGAAATACCTCCCGCCGCATCGCCCAAACCGGACGCGGCGTCCAGGCCTTCAGACCCACCCAAGCCGGACGCGGCGCCCAAGCCTGCTGAGCCACCCGCGCCTGTCGCCGCAGCTGCGGCCCCTTCCCTGTTGCAGCGACTGCGCTCGTGGCTATCACCCGCAGACCCGCCTTCAGACCAGAAACCCGCGGCGCCGGCTCCAGCGTCAGCCGCACACCAGGGACACCCGGGGCACGCGGCGCCGGGCGGAGGCCAGCCGAACAAGTCGGCGGACATGGCGCACGAGATGGGGCATGGCGGCAACATGGATCTGCCGGCGATGGTGCGCGACATGCGCAACCGCTTCTGGATCTGTTTGGCATTCGCCGTGCCGATCTTCATCTACGCGCCGATGGGCGACATGTTCCCGGCGCCCGCGCCGCCCTTCGGCCTGCCGCTCAACCAGTGGCTGTTCGGCCTGGCCAGTGCCGCCATCCTTTATCCGAGCTGGCCGTTCTTCGTCGCTGCCTGGCGCGCGCTCAAGACCGGCACCCTGAACATGGCTACGCTGGTCGTCTTGAGTGTAGGCACCGGCTACACGTTCAGCGTCGGCGCCACCTTCTTTTTCGAGGGCGAGCAGTTCTTCGAAGCCGTTGCCGTGCTGCTGGTGTTCATCCTGCTCGGCCACTGGCTGGAAATGCGCGCCCGTGCCGGCGCCTCGTCGGCCATCGAGGCGCTGATGAACCTGACCCCGGCCAAGGCCTTCGTGCTGCGCGGCGGCGCCGAGGTCGAAGTGGCGACCGCCGAGGTGGTGGTGGGCGACATCGTGGTGATCCGGCCGGGCAACAAGATCCCGGTCGACGGAACGATCGAATCGGGCGACTCGCTGGTCGACGAATCCATGCTGACCGGCGAATCGATGCCGGTGCAGAAAGGTCCCGGCGCCAAGGTCGCCGGCGCGACGATCAACACGAATGGCAGCTTCAAGTACAAGGCCACCAAGGTCGGCGCCGACACCGCATTGGCGCAGATCGTCAAGCTGGTGCAGGAGGCGCAGAACTCCAAGGCGCCAGCGCAATTGCTGGCCGACCAGGCGGCCCAGTGGCTGGTGGTCGCGGCCATCGGCGTCGGGCTCCTGACTTTCGCGGTGTGGTTCTGGTTAATCGGCGAGTCGCTGCTATTCGCAGTCACGCTGACCATCACGGTATTCGTCATTGCCTGCCCCGACGCACTGGGCCTGGCAACGCCCATGGCGGTGATGGTGGGCACCGGCCTGGGCGCTGCCAACGGCATCCTGTTCAAGAACGCCTCGGCGCTGGAAGATGCCACCAAGCTCAACGTCATCATCTTCGACAAGACCGGCACGCTCACCGTGGGCAAGCCGGAGGTGGTGGACATGGTGCTGGCCGAGGGCGTTACCGAAGAGGCGCTGTTGCTGGCTGCCGCCGCGGTGGAACAGGGCTCCGCCCATCCGCTCGCGCAGGCCGTCATGCGCCGGGCCGCCAAGCTGAAGGTGGTCGCGCCAGCCGGGTTCAAGAACATCGACGGCCAGGGCGCACAGGCGCAAACCGCCGCCGGCATGGTGTTTCTCGGCAACCGGCTGTTGATGGACACGCAAAAGCTGGCGCTCGGGCCGCTGGAAGCCGAGGCCGGCCGGCTGCAGGGCGAAGGCCGAACGGTCGTGCACGTGGCGCAGAACGGCAAGGTGATCGGCCTGATTGCCATTGCCGACGCCGTGCGGCCGACCGCCAAGGCGACGGTGGCCAAGCTGCGCGAACGCGGCATCGACGTGGTGATGCTCACCGGCGACAACGCCGGTACCGCCAAACGGATTGCCGCCGACTTGGGCATCGCCAGCGTGCTGGCCGACGTACTTCCCAGCCAGAAGGCGGCGAAGGTCAAGGAGCTGCAGGCCGCCGGCAAGAAGGTCGGCATGGTCGGCGACGGTGTCAACGACGCACCTGCCCTGACGCAGGCGAATGTCGGGTTCGCCATCGGCGCCGGCACCGACGTGGCGATGGAAAGCGCCGATGTGGTGCTGATGAAGAGCGACCCGTACGACATCGTAGGCGCCATCGAACTGTCGCGCGCCACCTTGCGCAAGATGCACCAGAACCTGTGGTGGGCAGTGGGCTACAACGCGATCGCCTTTCCGCTGGCGGCCGGCGTTCTTTACCCGTTCACGCTGTCGCCAGAAATCGCTGCGCTGTCGATGTCGGGCAGCTCGGCCGTGGTGGCGATCAACGCGTTGCTGCTCAAGCGCACCAAGCTGGCCGGGATCAAGAGTGCCAAGCCCAAAGCCACGGCGCCGGCGGCGCCGGCGGCGCCGGCTGCAGCTGGGGCGAGCGCATGAGCGCGCAAGGACAGGCCGCCGCCCTCCAGCCGCGCTTGCATTCCGGCCTGGCCACTCATGGCGCTGACCAGGCTGCGGCCCTGCTGCAACGACTGTTCCGCCACTTCGATGGCCACTTGGCATTGCGCCTTTGGGAAGGCACACTGCTCACGCTGGGCAGGGCGGCACACCACGGCGCGCCCGAGCCGCGCTACACGCTGATCTGCCGCAGCCCGAACGTGGTGCGATCGATGGTGCTCGGCCGCGACCCGTTGCGCATGGCCGAGGCTTACTTCCGCGGCGAGATCGACATCGAAGGCGACTTCTTTGCCGCGATGCACTTGAAGGATCAGCTCGAGTCGATCCAGCTGTCTGCCCGCGACAGGCTGCGCACCTGGTTCGCGGCGCTGCGGCTGCCCACGGTCAACGCCGAAGGTCGGGCCCAAGGCACCGAAACCTCGGCACGGCAAGGGCGCCGGGTCAAGGGCCACGCGCGTCATGAAAACAGCGCGTCGATCGCCTTCCACTACGACGTGTCGAACGCGTTCTATGCGCTTTGGCTGGACCAAGCCATGGTCTATTCGTGTGCCTACTTCGAGTCGCCTGAAATCGACCTCGCGCAGGCACAACAGGCCAAGCTCGACCACATCTGCCGCAAGCTGCTGCTCAAGCCCGGTGAACAGCTGCTCGACATCGGCTGCGGCTGGGGCGCGCTGCTGATCCACGCCGCCCGGCACTACGGCGTCCACGCCCACGGGGTCACGCTCAGCCGGCATCAGCTGGCATTGGCCCGGCAGCGCATCGACGAAGCGGGCCTGCAAGACCGCGTGACGGTCGAGTTGCGCGACTACCGCGACCTTGAAGGCACGGCGGTGTACGACAAGGTGGTCAGCGTGGGCATGTTCGAACACGTCGGCCTGAAGAACCTGCCGGTGTACTTCGCCACGGTGCGGCGCTTGCTGAAGCCGGCCGGCCTGTTCCTCAACCACGGCATCACGCACTTCGCGGAAGGCTGGAACAAGACGCTGTCTACCGAGTTCATCAATCGCTATGTCTTCCCCGACGGGCAGCTCGACACCGTGGGCAATGTGCAGCGTGCGATGGAGCATGCGGACTTCGAAATCGCCGACGTGGAGTCGCTGCGCCCGCACTACGCGCTGACGCTCCGGCACTGGGTCGCGCGGCTGGAACGGAACCACGAACGCGCGCTGCAGCACGTCAGCGAATCGACCTACCGCATCTGGCGTCTGTACATGACCACCTGCGCACTCGAGTTCGAGTCCGGCGAGATCGGTGTGTACCAGGTGCTCGCGAGCAAGCGCGCTGTGGGCGCCACGTCACTGCCGTTGACACGGCGCCACCTGTACCCATGAGCGACACAATCGACAAGGCCGAGCGCGTCGACCTGCGGCCGCTGCAACTGTTCTTTCTCGCAGCGGCGGTATTCGTCGTGTCGGCCGGCTACGGCGCGCTGATGCCCTCGCTGCCGGCCTGGCTGTCCCAACTGATGCCCGAATCCAATCCGGCGGATGTCGCCCGGCATGTGGGTTTCCTGAGCGGCGCCTACACGACCGGGGTGCTGATAGGTGCCCCCTATGGGGCCTGATTGCCGATCGATGGGGCCGCCCGCGCATCCTGATCGTCGGACTGGTCGGTTACGTCGCCAGCCTGCTGTTGCTGCGATTGCCTTCGATGAATGGCTTGTGGGCGATCTATGCGTTGCGCGCGGCCGCAGGACTATTCGTTGCCGCCGTCGTACCGCTGGTGCCCGCGCTGGTCGCCGCGCACACGCCGCATGCATTGCGCGCGCGCCGCTTCGCGTGGCTGGGCGCGGCGTCGCTGCTCGGCTTCCTGTTCGGGCCGGGACTCAATGCGGTGGCCGATGCCATCGGTGCCCTGATGTCCAGTGGTGCCGCGCCGTCACCGCTTTCGACACGCATCGTCATCGTGCTCTCCGCCGCGCTCGGCGCATTCATGATGCTGGGCCTGGCCTTGACCCTGCCCGCCGAGGGGGATGCCGCGGAGAGTGCGTCGGCGGAGCAGGATCGGCCGGACCCTGGTGGCAAGGTGGCGCTGTGGTGGCTCAGCGCGGCCTTGATGTTCGTTCTGTCCGGATTCGAGCTGGGCATCGTGTTGCAAGCAAAACTGCACGCCGACGTCTCGACGCGCGAAGTCACGCTGATGTTCGCGGGATGCAGCCTGGTGATGCTGGGCGTCAACGCGATCCTGTTTTTCACGTCCTTGCTGGACAAGGTGTCGCCTCGTTTGTTGATCGCGATCGGTTCGCTGATCGGCATGGCGGGTTTGGCGCTACTGGCCATTCACCGAATCGACGAGTGGATGTACATCGGCATCAGCCTCACGTCCGCCGGAACGGGACTGGTACTTCCGGTAATCGCGTTCCTTGCCGCGGGTGCATCGCACCGCACATTGGGCGCGACCATGGGCGCTCTGGCGGCCGCGGCGGGCCTGGGCCAGACGCTGGGATCGGCGGCCGGCGGTTGGCTTTTCGGCGCCCTGGCGCAGGCCGCCTTCGGCTGGCTCATGCTGCCGCTGCTGTTGACACTTGTCCTGCTGCTGGG
>Ga0163149_10001195_pt1 | contig 33688 bp, 26 predicted proteins | sample OliLakLV19MP5G1_FD_148604 | JGI IMG/M metagenome (GOLD analysis project Ga0163149, IMG submission 148604) | Freshwater microbial mat bacterial communities from Lake Vanda, McMurdo Dry Valleys, Antarctica - Oligotrophic Lake LV.19.MP5.G1 | ecosystem: Environmental > Aquatic > Freshwater > Lake >... | reverse complement strand
CGATCTCAGGAACCTTAAACGCGATTATGAACCCAGCGGGAGCATGTGCGCCAATTATTCGTTTGATCACTGTAAGTATTACACCGGCACCAAATTTAAATATGACACCAATGCAACCAACGTGTTCTAATTCGGTGGCAAGTTTAACGGGAACACTCACAGTTGGGGCCACTCCAATGACGGTGATCCACTCCGGCCCAACAGGAACAGTACCGGCTAATGTAACAGGAAACACCTTCACCTCACCAGGTGGAACAGTTACCACATTAGCACCGGGTATTCATACCATCACTATACTTGATGGTATAGGATGTAACCTTACAAAAACAATTCAAATAAATCCACCGTTGGCACTTCCAACCTTTAGTGTTGGATCACCGGGCGCGGATTATACATTAACGTGTATCAATACACCAATTACAATGACCACAAGTAATGCGGGCTTAACGTATACTTGGACAAGTCAAAGCGGAACAGCAACCGGAAACTTTGTTAACGTAGCTATCCCGGGTAACTGGCAGGTAGTTGGTCAAAGTCCAATTTCAGGATGTAGCGTTGCGGTAAACTTCACTATCTCTCAAAACTTAACTTCACCAACCATTGTGGTTACACCAACTATAAATAATATTACATGTGCAGGTGGATCAGGATGTTTTACAGTAACAAGTAATTTAGGTCCAAACGTTACCACCAATTGGTTCCAAGTATCCGGTACTAATACAGTATATGTTGGTATTCCTCAAGGAACGATCAATACATTCTGTGCGGGATCACCTGGTGCATATTGGGCAGAATCTGTAAACAATTTAACAGGATGTAAATCTACCAAAAGTGTACAAGTAACTGCATCGGTAGGTGTGCCTGTATTTACTGTAACAAGTCCAACTAACTTTACCATTGGTTGTGGTAGTACAAGTATCACAAGCATGCAGGTAACAAATGTAATTACCAGTCCGGTAGTAAGTGCTCCTTGTCACTACACATTTGTTCCACCGGCAACAACAGGAACGCCAACTACATTTAGTATTAATCCAAACCAGAATGGTATTACCGTTCCGGGCACATGGGTAGTGTGGGTAAAAGACCTTACCAACAACTGTATTTCAAGTCAATCGATTAGTATCATACAAAATACGATTGCACCAAATATTGACTTCATACAGCCGTTAAGTTTATTAACCTGTAGAGAACCAAGCATGGTATTACAAGGTATTAGCAGCAACAGTAATACAACTATTACATGGACTGTACCTGCAATTCCATCTAACTCAATTAATCCAACACCAAACCACACGGTAAACATCAATCCTGCGATAACCAGTGCCACAGCGGTATTAACATCTGTAGGAACCTTTACAGTAGGTGCGGTTGATATTAATAATCAATGTCGTTCAACAAAAACGGTACAAATCATACAAGACGTGAGGTTGCCTAGGTTCACCATCACGGCCTTAACCAACTCTGTTATTAATTGTATTAATCCGGATGTAGTTATAGTACCAGTGGTCACGCCAACTTTAGCAGTGGCTTTAGTACCAACTTATGAGTGGTTTGCACCAATAGGAAACGGTGTACCGGGCACACAGTTCAATACTACAGCATGTGGTACTCACACGGCAATTTCAGTTTCGGCTGTAAACGGTTGTACAACATCAGCAACCTTTGGTGTTGCTTGTGATCTTACACCACCTGCAGTTGATTTTACACCAGTGTATACATTGGATTGTGGAACAAACCAAGCAACAGTGCAAGTAATTGTATCACCTACCACAAACTTAAAATACTATTGGGATGCATTCCCAGCAGGTGTTTTTGTAACAGATAGAACTAAATCTTTCATTCTAGGAACTCAACCGGGTGAGTACGGAGTAACGGTAACTAATACTGTGAACGGTTGTAAAACATCAGGTGTTTACGAAGTAGTACAAGGAAGTTTAAATACCGACTTTATACCAAGTACACAGTTTGGATACTCACCATTAAATGTAACGTTCCAAAATACCAGTACATCATCAGCGGGTACAGGAAGTATGATAGGCACATGGAGTTATGGTAATGGTTCGGTATTAACTAATACGTATAATGCAAGTGGCAGCTCAAGCATCACGCCAAACGCTACTTATACAGCAGCAGGTACATATAGTGTATTATTAAATGTAACCAAAGGAACTTGTAAAGGAAGCAAGATCAAGATCATTGTTGTAGAAGTACCAAGTAAACTGGAAGTACCAAACGTGTTCACACCAAACGGTGATAAAGTGAATGATGTGTTCCGTTTGATAGCTGCAAGTTTAAATGAGATCGAAGCAAGTATCTTTGACCGTTGGGGTAATAAAGTATACGAAGTTACTAGCGGCACAGGAAACATTGGATGGGATGGTAAGAACATGTTCGGTAAGGAATGTCCTTCTGGAACATACTTTTATATGATCAAAGCCACAGGTAAAGACGGACAAGAATACGACCTAAAAGGTAACGTTACCTTGTTCAGATAATAATTTTCTTTTCAGAATTAAAGTCTCTATCTTAGATGGTAGGGACTTTTTTTTTGAGAAGAGTGGGCGTACCTTCTAAACAGAATGCCTTTAATTGTAAAAACAATTTACCATGAAAAAAACACTGATGATCGCATGTTGTTTATTTGTAAGCTTATGCGGCGCACAACAAGACATCTATCAAAAAGTTAATGCCTTTGTAAAACAAAGCGATCCAACACTAATGGTACAAAACAAAGTGATGGTAGTAAATTTTGTTGAGGCTAATTTAAATGATGATAAAAGCGTTTATAGCACGCTTGAAAAAACAGCTAATGTTTATGGCGGAGCAAAGTTAAAGGGTGGTAAAAACGGCGTTATATGTGTTGCCGTTGTAAGTGATACACAAGCCCAAATAGCCTTAAATAAAAAGGGATATAAGAATTTGCATGTCATCACAAAGTCGCAACTCGAAAACGCAGATGTAAGTGGGATTGATAACATCACGTTTAACTCCAACGGAGAAGTGGTGTTCAAAAATCTTGAATCAGGAAAGATCTACGAAGCAATCAATCAGCTAATAACCAGATAAGAATTAAAAAAAATGAAAAAACTACTATTCTCCATTTTTATATTATTTGCCTTTATTAGTAATAAAGCGCAAAATGATGATTGCGTAGACGCCATCCCATTATGTACAAATCCAAGTTTTACCTTTAATGCGAATTCAGGACCTGGTAACGTTATAGATTTCACAACTTCTTCAAATGTTAGTAATCCACAAACAAATCCAAATCCGCCTAACTCAGGATGTTTACTTTCTGGTGAATTAAAACCTCAGTGGCTTATTTTAACCGTTGGTAATGCAGGAAGCTTAGAGTTTGTATTTGGAGCTAGCTCCAGCGCGAACCCTCAAGCAGGGTTTTATGATTGGGCTATGTGGCCTTATACACCCTCAAGCTGCTCGCAGATTTTCAACAACACTTTACCTCCAATTCGTTGTAATTGGAACGGAACTTCAACTGGTGGAACAGGAATGGCTTCGGTTGCAAATATTCCTGCCGGGGGCGATCCAAGTAATTACGAAGCGCCACTTGCAGTTAACGCGTGTCAGCAATTCATTATTTGTATTTCAAACTTTAGTGGTGTAAACACTTTGGTAAGTTTTCAAAGTATTGGATCAGCAAGTTTATCTTGTAATCCAAATTGTAACCCGAGTTATGCAGTGTGTCCGGGTGCTACTATTGCAGTAATGCCGGTTAATTTTGCTAATCTAACAAATCCAACATTCTCATTAATTCCAGGGCCTTTGGTTAATACCACCGGAACCTTTGTTCTAACACCAAGTGTTAGCACTCAATACACGACTTACATTACAGGAACAAACTCATCAAATGCGGTACAAACTATTAGCGCTACATTAAATGTTACGGTACATCCAAAACCATTTACAAGTCCTTTGGTGATGAATGCTTCATGTAGCAATATTGTAACAAACAGCGTGAATTTAAATGTTACATTTAATCCAAGTGGAAGTCCTAATTACACTACTACTTGGAGCCCAATGCCAAGCACTGTTACCACGGTGAATAGTGGAACAGCCGCAGGACTCACCCCCGGCGTTAACACTGTTACAATTACTACATCCAATGGATGCACAAACATAGCAACCTTTACCGTAGCGCCAATACCGCTACCTGCGAGTTTTACTGTAGTGAATCCAAGCGGAGACTATACGATCACGTGTTTAAATACAAATGTTTTACTTACTGCCAGTGTTACCAACGGTGTACCTTTAACTTTTACATGGTTCCCAACTTGTACAGGAACGGTAAGCGGAGCCAGTATGAATTTTACGCAGAGTTGCACGGGGCAAGTTGTGGGAACAAGTTCTACAGGTTGTCAGTTTGCGCAAACATACACGGTATATCAGAATTTTACTTCACCAACAATTGCCATTACACCAACTGTAAATAATATAACATGTTCCGGTGGCAGTGGATGTTTTACCTTAACTAGTAATTTAGGACCTAATGTTACAACCAATTGGTTTCAGATAATGGGCACGTCAACGGTATATGTTGGCGCTGCGCAAGGAACTATAAATATTTTCTGCGCAGGATCACCTGGCGCCTATTGGGGAGAATCGGTAAATAATTTAACGGGATGTAAATCAACTAAATCAGTGCAGGTAACCGCTTCGGTTGGTGTTCCAATATTTACGGTGACTAGCCCAACCAATTTCACTATTGGTTGTGCAAGTAAAAGTATAACAAGCATGCAAGTTACTACGGTAATTACATCGCCTGTTCTCAACACTCCTGTAAATTACACCTTTATGATCCCGCCTGTAACTTCAACACCTACAACATTTACTACAAATCCAAATCTGAATAATATTATTGTTCCGGGAACCTATGTGATCTTTGTGAAAGACATCACCAATAATTGTATATCCTCACAATCTATTAGTATTATTCAAAACACTATTGCCCCAAATGTCGACTTCATACAGCCATTAAGCTTATTAACTTGTAGAGAGCCAAGCATGGTTTTGAATGGCATTAGCAGTAATCCAAATACGCAGATCACTTGGACAGTTCCTGCAATTCCATCAAATTCCATTAATCCTACACCAAATCATACGGTAACAATTAATCCTGCCATAACGGGAGCAACAAATAATGTTTCGTCGGTTGGAATATTTACGGTTGGTGCTGTTGATCAAAACAACATGTGCAGCTCAACAAAAACCGTACAAATACTTCAAGATATTCGATTACCAAAATTCACTATCAGCGCCCTTACAAATTCGGTTATCACTTGTAAAAATCCGGATGTAGTTATTGTGCCAATTATAACACCAACATTGGCGGTTGCTTTAGTTCCAACATATATTTGGTATCCACCGGTTGGCCCTGGAGTTGCAGGATCGCAATTCAATTCAACAGCTGCTGGAAGTCACACTGCTATTTCAACATCGGTTGTAAATGGTTGTACAACATCGGCTACTTACATTATTGCAATAGATGTTACACCGCCTGCGATCAGCGCGGCACTTCCGTTCACATTGGATTGTAATGTAAACCCAACGGCAAGTCTTATGCCAACAATCACAGGAACAACCACAGGATTTACCTATTCTTGGACAGTTCCTGCAGGAGCCTTAACTTCTAATCTAACGTCATCATTATTAGTAACTAATAAAAGCGGATTATATCGCGTGCTTGTAACAAATACACTTAATGGATGTGCGGCACAAGAATCTTACTCCGTTGTGAATGGTGTGCTGAACGCTGATTTTACACCTAGTTCAATTTTCGGATTCGCACCCTTAACGGTTAACTTTTTAAACACCAGCTCCACAAGTACAGGCGCAAGCAGCATACTTTGTTTATGGAGTTATGGTAATGGCATTGCCACTCCAACTACTATTTTAAACACAGTTGATCCTGTTACAACATATACCGCAGCCGGAACTTATACCGTTGTGCTTTTGGCAAAAAAAGGCAGTTGTGTTGATAGTTCCATGAAGATTATTAGGGTGGAGATACCAAGTAAAATGGACATTCCTAATGTGTTTACGCCAAACGGTGATAAGGTAAATGATGTCTTCCGTTTGATCGCCTCTAGCCTTAAAGAAGTTAGCATTACAATATTTGATCGCTGGGGTAACAAGGTGTACGAGCTTGCCAGCGAAACAGGTAATTTTGGATGGGATGGCAAGAATCAATATGGTAAAGAATGCGCCACCGGAACTTATTTTTATATCATAAAAGCCACAGGAAAAGATGGTCTGGATTTTGACCAAAAAGGGAACGTTAGTTTATTTAGATAAATGCACCTAAAAACCCGCCTAAACAAAGGCGGGTTTTTTGTTTTAACAGAGTTTGGTTCGGTTTTTGTTTTATCTTTGTTATACGATTCACATGAAGAAAATACTCTCAATTTTAGCCCTTTGTTTTGTATTTGTGTTAGGCACAAATGCACAAACAAGTTGTGCCAGCGCGCAACCATTTTGCGCGGGTGGAAATTCTGGAGGAACTTTTCCGGCAACGGTTAACGGCCCAAGTGCCGAAAATGGACCAAACTATGGTTGTCTTGGTACTCAACCAAATCCGGCTTGGTATTTTTTGCAGATCAGTCAGTCAGGTAATCTCGATATTTTGATCCAAGGTAATGCTAATCAAGATGTTGATTTTATTTGTTGGGGGCCGTTTAGTAGTTTGGCAGGTTGCTGTAGCTCGCTAACCGCATCTAACATTGTTGATTGCAGCTATTCATCTAGTCCTACCGAAACATTAAATATTGTTGCAGCAGTTGCAGGGCAATTTTACATGGTGCTAATTACTAACTTCTCTAATGTAGCTCAAGATATTTTGTTTACACAATTCGCAGGAACTGGTGCAACCAATTGTGGTATTGTTTCAAGTAATACAATTATTTGTGCCGGAAGTGTTGCAACGATTTCACTTACTAATAATTCAAATTTAGCTAATCCAACTTTCTCACTTAATCCTGGCGCGCAAACGTCAAGTACACCTGTGTTTACGGTGGCACCAACTGTAACTACTACCTATACTCTTTATGTTACGGGCACTAATACCATCAATAATCTTGTTGTTACACAAACTGCAGTTTCAACTGTTACTGTGTTACCAAAGCCTGTTGTTAATCCAATGTTAATGAACAGCACATGTAGCAATGCAAGTAACTCCGTCAATTTAAACGTAACGTTTATACCAAGTGGAAGTCCTAATTACACGGTTGTATGGGCGCCGCCACCAAGTAATTTTACTTCAGTAAATAGTGGAACTGCTTCAGGCCTTATCCCCGGAATACAAAACGTAACTGTAACTACAGGAAGTTGCAGTGCAACAGCAAGTTTTGTAGTTGGCCCTATTCAGATCCCTGCATCCTTCACTGTATTCAATACAGTAAATGATTATACAGTAACCTGTAACAATCCAAACGTTGTTCTTACCACAAGTATTACCAATGGAAATCCTTTAACGTACACATGGTTTCCAAGTTGCACGCCTACTATTACAGGGTCTAGCATGAGCTTTAACCAACCATGTACAGGGCAGGTAACAGGAATGAGTGCTACTGGTTGTACGATGACAAGAACTTTCCAAGTGTTTTCGAGTTATACGGCGCCAACAGTTGTCATCACGCCAACTGTTGTTTCTATAACATGTATTCCGGGAACAGGATGTTTTACACTTACAAGTAATTTAGGACCCAACGTTACTACACAATGGTATCAAATTGCAGGAACAAGTAGTGTGCCGGTTGGTCCTTCGCAAGGAACAATAAATATTTTCTGTCCAGGTAATCCGGGAAATTATGTAGGTTGTTCAACAAATAATTTAACTGGATGTGTTTCTTGTAAATCAGTTCAGGTAACAGCTTCGGTTGGTGTACCGGCGTTCACCGTAACCAGCCCTACTAATTTTACAATAGGTTGCGCGAGTACAAGTGTAACAAGTATGCAGGTAACAACCGTAATTACTTCTCCGGTTCCAAACGTAGCTTGTCAGTATACATTTGTTCCACCGGCAACAACAGGAACGCCAACAACATTTACAATCAATCCAAATCAAAACGGTATTATTACACCAGGAACATGGGTAGTGTGGGTACAAGACCTTACCAATAATTGTATCTCGAGTCAGTCGATAAGCATCATTCAAAATACGATTGCTCCAAATGTGGATTATATACAGCCATTAAGCTTGTTAACTTGTAGAGAACCAAGCATGGTATTAAATGGAATAAGCAGTAATGCTAATACTACAATAACTTGGACAGTTCCTGCTATCCCAACTAATTCTATTAATCCAACACCAAATACAACCGTTGTAATTAATCCTGCAGTTACAGGAGCAACAAATAATATTTCGGTGGTAGGAACATATACGGTAGGTGCTGTAGATAATAATAATCAATGCCGGTCAACCAAAACAGTTCAAATAAATCAGGATGTTCGGTTACCAAAATTCACTATAAGTGCACTTACAAACTCGGTTATCACATGTAAAAATCCGGATGTAGTTATTGTGCCAATTATAACACCAACATTGGCGGTTGCTTTGGTTCCAACATATATTTGGTATCCACCGGTTGGCCCGGGAGTTGCAGGATCATCTTTTAATTCAGCAGCTGCTGGAAGTCACACTGCTATTTCAACTTCGGTTGTTAACGGTTGTACAACGTTTGCTACTTACATTGTTGCAATAGATGTAACGCCACCTGCTATAAGTTCTACAATACCATTTACCTTAGATTGTTCAAGTAATCCTACAGTTTTAATATTGCCTGCGATCATACCAACGCCTGGTCCGTATACATTTTCGTGGACTGCGCCAGCAGGTGTTTTAATTTCAAATCCTTCAGCAATGAATTTATTGGCTAATCAAATTGGCTTATATAAAATTGCTTTAACAAACACAGTGAATGGGTGTGGTTCTTCCGAGTCTTATTCGGTAGTTAACGGCGCTTTAACCGCTAATTTTGTACCAAGCCGTTTAAGCGGATTTGCGCCTCTATCGATTTACTTTACAAATACAAGTGCAACAAGTACAGGCGCCAGTAGCATTATTTGTTTATGGAGTTATGGAAATGGCGCAGCATCAAACACCGTTTTAAATATAGTTACACCTGCAACTACGTATACCGCAGCCGGAACTTATAGTGTTGTATTGATCGCTCGAAAAGGAACGTGTATTGATAGTGCGATCCGTATCATTCATGTAGAGATCCCAAGTAAGATGGAAATACCAAATGTATTTACACCTAACAATGATAAGGTAAACGATGTATTCCGTTTGATTGCTTCAAATTTACTAGAAGTAACAGCTATCATTTTTGATCGTTGGGGAAATAAAGTTTATGAAGTAACCAGCGATACCGGAAACTTTGCCTGGGATGGTAAAAACCAATATGGAAAAGAATGCGCCGCTGGAGTTTATTTCTATGTTATTAAGGCTAAAGGAAAAGATGGTCAGGATTACGAGCAAAAAGGCAATGTAAGCCTCTTCAGGTAAGGCTGTTAGAAGATATTCTTTTTAAAAACCCGGTCTTAAAAAGATCGGGTTTTTTGTTTATAATTTGTTAGGGCCCATCCAAAGGATTTCCTGTAAATTAGGTATCCCTATGACGAAAAGTGCAGACAAAGAAACCCCGTTAATGAAGCAATACAACGGCATCAAGGCAAAATATCCTGATGCAATTTTATTATTCAGGGTTGGAGATTTTTACGAAACATTTGGAGAAGATGCCATCAAAGCTGCAAAGATATTGGGCATTGTTCAAACCAAACGGGCTAACGGTTCGGGTACGCATATTGAACTAGCAGGTTTTCCTCATCACTCATTAGATTCGTATTTACCAAAATTAGTTCGTGCAGGTTACCGAGTTGCAATTTGCGATCAATTAGAAGATCCAAAAACGGTGAAGGGAATTGTAAAACGTGGTATTACCGAATTGGTAACGCCGGGTGTAAGTTTTAATGATAAGATATTAGATCATCAACAAAATAATTTTTTGGCTGCTATACATTTTGAATCTATTGGTGGGGCAGAAAAAGCAGGTGTTTCATTTCTGGATATTTCAACTGGCTTGTTTTTGATAGCGGAAGGAAGTTTAACCTACGTTGAAAAACTCATTCAAAATTTTAAGCCCAACGAAGTTTTATTTGAAAAAAATAATCGTACTAAATTAAATGATCTATTGGGAGATAAATTCTACTCCTTTGGATTGGATGATTGGGCATTTAAGTATGATTTTGGCTTTGATTCGCTTATTAAGCAGTTTGAAACTACTTCGCTCAAAGGATTTGGTATTGAAGGAATGAATACCGCTATCGCCAGTTGTGGTGCTTTGTTACATTATTTAAATGAAACAAAACACGATCGCTTAAAACATATTACACGGGTAAGTAGGATCGATGAAGATGAATATGTTTGGATGGATAAATTCACCATTCGTAATTTAGAGATCTATGGTTCTAATCACGAGAACGGAAAATGTTTGGTAGATGTAATTGATGAAACGCATACGCCTATGGGTTCGCGTTTATTAAAGCGTTGGTTGGCTTTGCCGTTAAAAAATACAAGGGCTATTAACGAACGTTTAGATGTGGTAGATTATTTTGTAAAGAATGATGTGCAGCGTTTAGAGTTGATTAGTTTACTAAAGGATATTGGCGATATGGAACGTTTGATCTCCAAAGTTGCTGTTGGCAAAGCAAATCCTCGAGAATTATTTCACATCAAACGCTCTTTGCAAATTGTTGCCGAGATAAAACAACGCACACAAGGTTTAGAGAATACCTCACTCAAAAAAATAAGCGAGCAATTAAATCCTTGTCTTCTGGCCTTTGAAAAACTAACAAGGGAATTAAATGAAGAAGCTCCTGTAAATATTTTAAAAGGGAATGTGATAAACCCTGGGATAAACGCTGAGTTAGATGAGTTGCGCGGCTTGTCTTATAGCGGAAAAGACCATCTTTTAAAAATTCAACAGCGAGAAATTGAGAATACAGGAATTAGCTCTTTAAAAGTAGCCTACAATAATGTATTTGGGTATTATTTGGAAGTAACCAATTTGCACAAAGATAAAGTACCATCAGATTGGATGCGTAAACAAACACTCACCAATGCAGAGCGGTATATAACTCCTGAATTAAAAGAATACGAAGAAAAAATATTAGGCGCCGAAGAAAAGATAGCCAGATTAGAACAACAATTGTATGAGGAGTTAATTCGTTTTGTGGCCGATTATATTGAACCTATTCAACTCAATTCAAATTTATTGGCACGTTTGGATGTTCTTATTGGTTTTGCAGAATTAGCGTATCAAAATTCGTATGTGCGTGCGGTTGTGAACGATGGACATGCCATTGATATTATAGATGGTCGCCACCCGGTGATAGAAAAACAATTACCCTTAGGAACTGAATACGTAAGTAATTCGGTTTACCTGGATAACGAAACTCAGCAAGTGATGATGATCACTGGACCAAACATGAGCGGTAAATCGGCTTTGTTGCGTCAAACTGCTTTAATTACATTGATGGCGCAAATAGGAAGTTTTGTTCCTGCAAGATCTGCAGAGTTAGGCATCGTTGATAAAATATTTACTCGCGTTGGTGCTACTGATAATATTTCTTCGGGCGAATCTACCTTTATGGTGGAGATGAATGAAACGGCGAGCATATTAAATAATTTGAGTGATCGCAGTTTGGTGTTATTAGATGAAATCGGAAGAGGAACGAGTACATACGATGGAATTTCTATTGCCTGGAGTATTGCCGAATTTATTCATAACCAACCAACCAACCGGGCAAAAACATTATTCGCAACACATTACCACGAACTTAATGAGATGACGAACTATTTTCCGCGCATCAAAAATTTTAATGTCTCGGTTCAGGAATTAAATAATAAGATCATCTTCCTGCGTAAATTAAAAGAAGGGGGCAGCGAGCATAGTTTTGGAATTCATGTAGCAAAAATGGCCGGTATGCCGCGCATTGTAATAGAACGCGCTAATGTGATCCTTCAAAAATTAGAGAAGGAGCATGAGATGGAATTAGAATTGGCTAATGCAAATGGGGTAGAAGGTGGAATGAAAAAAGTTGCATCACCAAAAGCATCAAGTAATAATGGAGCTTTGCGCGACGAAGAAATGCAACTCAGTTTTTTCCAATTGAGCGATCCTGTGCTGCAAAAAATTAAGGAAGACATTTTAAACACCGATATCAATACTTTAACTCCTGTTGAGGCTTTGATGAAGCTTAACGAGATCAAAAAGACCCTTGGAATGTAATGATCAAACGATTATACCAAAAGCCGATATATTTTAGGCCAATCTTCTTGGTCTTTTTTGCTTACACTTCTTCAAAAAAATCTTCCGTAGGCTTTGCAACACAAGATTTTTTTTCATCATTTAAACAAAAAGTAACTTCGCAACTTTGGCCGAAAACATATCGGCATTTGGTATTATTTTTTATTCTTAGTAGTGTTTCATTTTCTTTACTTGCGCAAGATAGTATTCCAAAAAATAAACTAGAACTTTCAGTTAATTCTTACGCGGGATATTTGGTTCCGGCTTACCCCGATGCACCAAAAAGTAATTATTCTCTTTTAAATTCTATTGGTTTCCAATGGCAAACAATGGGCAAAGATTATTGGCAGCAACTGTATCGTTTTCCAAAACAAGGTTTTGAAATATTTTATAGTACATTCAATAATCCGGAACAATTAGGATATAACATTGGTATTGTTCCATCGCTAGAGTGGTATGGAAAGAAACCAAATAAAAATTGGCGCTTTAAATTTGGTATGGGCGTTTCCTATTTTAATAAACCGTTTGATCTGGTTTCAAATCCAACTAATTTTTACATAGGAAGACATTTTGCAAACATGAGCGTTACTAGTATTTTTTGGAGCAAACGAATTAACACAGATCTTGTTTTAACTTATGGTATTTCGTCTATTCATGCGTCTAATGGGCATACAGCTTTACCCAATGCAGGAATGAATATTTTTTGCGGACATTTAGGCGTTCGCTTTGAAAAGAAAAGAGAATTTAAAAGCGTCGACATCTTATCGCAACCAACCAAAAGAACGTTTGTAATAAAATCAGGAATTGGTTTTCATGAATTTGGTTCTACTACAAAGGCTATTGGCGGACCAAGATATCCTAGCTATCATTTATCGGGCTGGTATTCTATTCCATTTAAGAACATTCATTTGTTTCAGTTAGGAACTACCTTAGCGTATTATACCAGCTTTTACGATTATATTCGCAACCAAGAGGTTTATGAAACAGATCAGCATGTAAGAGCAAGTACAGGAGTTGTTTTTGCGGGACACGAATTTGTATTTGGGAAATTTGGTTTTGTTTCGCAGCTTGGAATTTATTTTTACAATCCGTTTTTTATAAAACAAAAAAAGATCGAAGGAGAATGGAATGGCTTTGGTGAGAAGTTACAAGCGATTAACACAAACCGAATTGGCGTGATATATTATCCTTTCAAGAAAAGGAATGCGCTTAATAATATCAGCAAACAGTTAAGCATTGGCGCATTCATTAAAGCTAATGTTGGTCAGGCCGATCTTTTTGAATATTCAATTGGGTATTCGTTTTGATCAATGTTTTCCGGCAGCTCCGCTGCTTGTTTTTTTAGACACGAATTCCACTAATAATACGAATCTGTGTTTACAAAAATTACACCTATCTATGTATAAACTTAACACGGTATATAAATGGAGATTTGTGAAATGTGATTATCTCGTACAGTTATGTTAGCGAAAATTCGTGATTAAGATAGTTGGGATTTTTTGAATATGCAATTGGATATTCTGTCTCGTTTTCGTCACTCAAAAGTATGCCACGTTTTTTCTGCCTTATTTTTTTGACCCTAAACTCAACCGAAGTGTGGCTTAGGGATGCGAAAGGTTCCTGCCGGCACGGCAGGTAGCTCTTTTTGTTTCGCCTTTTCGTCGGAACAAAAAAGCCGAAGCGAAGCGGAGCCTGCAGCAGCCCGGGCCGCAGGCAAGCCCCAAAAATACTTTTTCATCCTCAACTAATCGGTAATGCGGTGAAGTTTTCCGGCGGAACTACTGATCACTATTCTCCCTAATTTATCTTTCACAACCGAAAGAAGATCGGCCTTGGTGATGGATGTATACTCAGTAAACGTTTGTCCGTCATCACTACTCATTACTAAACCATCTGTTCCAACTGCCCAACCGTTAGTGGCATCACTAAAGTAAATGCCATTGAAATGAATTCTCTTGCGAGCGGTTTTATTCGGCTTTAATAGTGTTTTCCAATTGTGGCCTGCATCATCTGTTCTGTAAATTCCGCCGTCATATCCACTCACAAAGCCGATTTGCGAATTTATAGTAGATGATGACGTAAAAAAATCTCCTGAAAATTCCATGGGCGTGTAAGTATAACCATGATCAGTTGTGCGATAAGAATTTCCATATCCGGCCAATACAAAATTTTCTTGCAAAAAATTTAAACCGGTTCTAAATTCGTGATCAAAGTGCCAAACCCATCGCATGGTATTGTTCTCAAACCAAAGTGCGTTTCCGTTATGGTAATTTTCTCCACCAACGATCATGAGTAAATTATAATTTCCAAAAATGCAGCGTAGTGGTGTATAATTAAAATCTTCGAGGTTTATGTTCGCAAAACTTATTGGAATCCATGTATTTCCATTATCACTACTTCTTAAAACTAAAAGTGCATCACCACAACAGTAGGCAATAGTATCATTCACAAAATTTATATCGTACAAACATTTGTTGGGAGAGTTGAAAATAAGCTCCCAGGTTTTTCCGGCGTCTTTGGTTCTGTAAATAAAACCGGTCTCGTTTTTTTTACCGCCGCAAATAAATCCGGTGTTTGCATCAAGCCAAACGCTTTTATGTATGGCCTGTTGAGTTGGCGTAATAAGCTCTTCGCTGTTTAAACTTCCTGCACTTTTACTCTTTTTACAGCCGTTAAACGCCACAAATTGAAGCAGGCCCAATAGCCACAAAAACCCTATGAAAAGCCTTATTTTCAAGTGGTTAAATATACTTATTGAGCGTATAATAATTTTGTGAGGTTATTAAATTTTATTTACATTTGCACTCCCCAATGAAAAGGCCTAGGCCTGATCACTGGAAAAGCGAAAGTAGCTCAGTTGGTAGAGCGTAACCTTGCCAAGGTTAAGGTCGCGGGTTCGAGACCCGTCTTTCGCTCAAAAAAGAGCCCTTTTTGGGCTGTTTTTTTTGTTCTGCTTGGGTGGTGGAATTGGTAGACACGCAGGACTTAAAATCCTGTGCTTTCACGAGCGTACGGGTTCAAGTCCCGTCCCGAGTACAAAAACCAGAGTGAGAGTGAGAAACGAGAGTGATCGCCCAATACTCTGGTTTTTTATTTTACTAACTCTATAAAAAATGTAACGTAGTTTCGTGCAGGTTCATCCCGATAGTTATCGGGATCCTCCGCAGGTACAAAATGAAAAATCCGCTTATTTCTAAGGAGATTTTTGTTTTACATAAAACTTTATCAGCTTAGTTCCTATCCGCCGCATGGGATTATCCAAACCACCACAGGTAAAAAACAAAGTACTTATTCTAAATACTAGTTTTTTCTTCGTTGCGCAAACATTAAGCAAAGCCCTAAACAAGGCTTTTCGTTCTATCCCGGGCGCAGCATTAGGGTTTAATTTACACTAAAAAACATCTGCCGCTTTTTTAATCCTTTTTTACTTTTTTCGATAGATTTTTATCGCACTATTTTTAAACAAACTCAATATATAACAAGGCTTACAGAGTTTTTGAGGGACGACTATCTACTTGGAGTCACACCCTCTCCGTCACTCTTCAGTCTTTGTTGTATTTGCATTTTTCCGAAACGGTAATTTATATTTAGTCTTACACGGCGAGTATCAGCACGATCTTTTTGGTAAAAACTTTGGTTAGAGTAGGTTGTAGTATATGAAAAGTAATCTTTATACAATACATCGTACAAACCAATTGTAACGCTCAGTTTTTGTTTTAAAAATGATTTACTCGCACTTATATGAAGTGCGCTTCTAGGTAAATATACCTGCGGACCATGTCTCATGGCAGAACCACGTCCTGCCCAGATCTGTATTTTAAAATCTTTGGGTAAATAAAATTCCTGATTTAGATTAAAATAAACCTGATTGGTTTGTGAGCTAACATCTTGGCCAATTAACTCGCCTTCGAAAGTTTGATGTGTTACCACAGCGTAGGCTTGGAAGCTGTACCATTTGATTCGGTTTTGAGCGGATACGCTTAGATGCGCATGTGTAAAGATGGGTAAATTGGAAACTGTGTCAATGTTAACGCGCGATGAACTCGGTGTGTATGAATACCAAAAGGTGAAGTCTTTGGTGTGATCATAACCGGTACTCACTGTAATAAATTTGTTGTAGTTATAATCAAGGTTAAAGTTGTGCGAGAATTGAGGTCTTATTTCGGGATTACCTACGCCGTAATTCAATTGCTCATTAAATTGCCTTATTGGGTTAAGCATACCGGCATCGGGGCGGCGAATGCGGTAACTGTAGGCAGTTGTAATCGAATTTTTTTTATTCAGCGTAAAGTCAAGACTTCCGCTTGGGAATAAACTTAAATAATTACGTTTGTAAAAATAGTTATTGCTGGTGTAGTCAATATTCACATCCGTTTGTTCGGCTCGTAAACCTATACTGAATCCAAATTTATCCCAGTTGCGTGATACAGTAGAATAGGCGGCTAGTAAGTTTTGTTTGAATGTGCCAATTTGGTAAAACGTAGTGTCGCCTACAAAAAAGCCGGTACTTTGATTTGAAAATTGCAGCTTACTATGATTATAATCATCTTCAATAGTAGCACTAAGTCCGCTTTCGAGCGAAAGTTTGTTCTTAAATGTTTTGTTCAGATCTAGTTTGGCACTATAAACATCAAAGGTGCGTTTAGTAGTGTTATCATAAAGACTTACTGGTGCAATCTCAAGATCATTTATATCATAAAAATGATTCGTGATATTTTTTACCACCTTCTCGGAATAATTATCGTAGCCAATTCTCAATTTTATTTCACCACCTGTAGTATCAATTTTTTGCAACAAGCTTAAGTTAATGCTTGGAGAAGAGGTATTGTATTTATCGGTAATGGTATTGTTAGCTTTATTGTAATTAAAGAACGAACTGTTGCCAATTGTGGTGTTGGCGTTGTTTTGATAGAGATCATTGTTTTTATTACCATTTACATAAAGCCCAATAAGTGTGCTTTTGGTGACATCATATTCAACGCCACCGCCTCCAGAAAATACGCGCTGAAAACTTTCGCTGTTACCGTAGGTGTTAATGGTTTCAGTATTTCCGTTACTAACGATAGTTCTTTCTAGCGTGTTATTATTGATGCCATCCCAATGGCCGTAAGAGAAATTACTGAAAAAGCTGATCTTTTTGGATTTATAATTAAAAGAGCCGTTGGCCGTTGGACCCAACGCGAAACCGTTTTCCCATGCTTGCGCCAAAGCCTATATTGCCATTATAACCATTTATTTTAGCGCGTTTGGTAACAATATTAATGAGTCCGCCTGAACCCGCTGCATCGTATCGTGCGGGCGGATTTTTTATCAATTCAATTTTTGTAACTGCATCGGCACTCATGCCTGCCAGCATATCCATTATTTGGGGAGTAGGCATTTGCTGCATACGATCATCAATTAAAAAGCGCACACCACTAGTTCCGTTAATAGTAATATTATTTTGCGCATCAATAATTACACCGGGTAAACGTTTAAGAAGATCGAACACTGTGTTGCCTCTTGCCAGGATATCGTTCTCAACATTCATAACCACAATGCCTTTTTTAAATTCAATAGCGGGTTTGTAAACCAACACCGCTACTTCTTTAAGATTAACGCCCTGTTCTCTTAAGGTTTGGGCAGGTAAAGAAATCTGCGAAAGCGAATCAATGCTAAAACTATTGCTGGATGCGGCTGCATAACCTACCGAGTTGAATTTAATGAAATATAAACCGGGCTTCACTTTCTCAAAAACAAATACGCCGGCACTGTCGCATATATTACCCTTAATTTGGCTGCTGTCGGAAGCGTTTAAAAGAACCAAGGAACAAAATGGTATTGGGCTTTGCGAGCTGTCGGTAACACAGCCTTTAATTGAATTTTGAGAATAAGAATGTAAACTAAAACAGATAGCAATAAGTAGCAAGTAGATTTTGTGCATAGGGGGCGGTGATTGGTTAAAATTACATTTTGTTTTACGGTAGTAAACGTGTTGTTTTTAAAAGTTCAGCTTTATAACCTAATAAACGTTAAAAACATACTCAATACTAAATTTGAATAGGAGGCTGGGAACGAAGCGCATGTGTTTGCTGATGATTTCCGCTCTACTTTTAATTTTGCACAATAAATTAGCTTTTTAACTAATCTTGGCACAATTATTGTTAATTATTATAAAATCAAGAACATGAATATGTCTACAAAAGTGATCAAATTGATAGCAGCACTCATCTGTGCTTTCGGTATTTTATTTACCGCTTGCAAAAAGCAAGAAATACAAGGGCCAAAAGGTGATCCTGGCGATCCGGGTATAGGTGGAAACGCAAATATAGTTTCAACAAATACGTTTATAGTTAACAGCGCATCATGGGTTGCAGATAGTGCTGCCGAAATTTTAAAAGTTACAATTAGCTTTGCCGAACTCACACAAAGTGTTGTGGATAAAGGCGGTGTAAAGGTGTATAGGCAAACGGGAACAGTATGGTCGGAACTACCATTAACCACTACAGATCTTTTCACTCAATTCGGTTTTGATGTGGGAAATTTGTATTTGAATTACATAAATATTGAAGGTGGTATTCCAAATACTCCTCCTCCAACCGGGAGATACCGTATGGTTATTTTATCTGAGGTGCAAAAAACCGCTTTTCCGGCTTTGAATCATGAAGTTAATATTTTAAATGCAAGAACAATTGTTAAATAATAAGGTAAGATTTTCATAATGAAACATTCAAATATAAAAACACTTTTTTTAGCGATACCTTTTTTGCTATTGGCATTTAGTGCTTGCAAAAAAGACGTAGCGGGCCCAAAGGGCGATTCGGGAACGGATGGTAAAAAAGGAAATTTGAAAAAATCTGAACGAACATTTACTGTTCAAACTTCTTCTTGGATAAATAACAGTGGTTTTTGGAATGCTACTATTTATTTTCCTGAAATCACAAATGACGTGATCACAAAAGGAGAGGTTAAAGTGTATATGAAAATTGGAACACAATGGTGGAGTTTACCTTACGCCGTTGGCGATATTATGATGCATCAGTCAATTGAATTTGAGTACCTTCATTTAGAATATTCAAGAATCCATGGCATACCGCCATCTTCACCGGGTCAAGTCACCTTTCGAGTAGTGGTTTCTCAGCCTGTTTGATCGAGTTCTCTCTCCGTAAGCTGTTTAAATAAAGGATAAGATAAATATTTGAGTTCTTCATTACTTATTCTTTCTACGCTATTTTTTTACCAATCATTTCCTATATTTAGGCAAATATGTTTCAATACGTTAGTATCTGTAACAATTGTAACCGTTTAATGCCAAAACACATCCGACCTTTGCGGATATAAATAAAAAAGATGGAAATTATCGGTTACATAGCCTCAATTATTATTGGCATATCACTTGGTCTTATTGGTGGAGGTGGCTCCATACTCACAGTTCCTGTATTGGTTTATTTATTTGGTGTTGAGCCAATGATGGCCACTGCGTATTCGCTTTTTATTGTTGGAACAAGTAGTTTAGTTGGAGCTTTCCCAAAGTACAAACAAGGTTTAATTAGTTTAAAAACAGCTATTGTTTTTGGTATTCCTTCTATTATTGCAGTGTTTGCAACTCGTAAATTCATTGTGCCTTCAATTCCTACAGAAGTATTTCAGGTGGGAGAATTTATGGTTACAAAATCAATTCTCATGATGGTGTTGTTCGCTATTTTAATGGTAGCAGCATCGGTATCTATGATACGTGAGAAAAAGAATAAAGCAAATGGTAGCGAAGCTGAAGAGCAAAAATTTAATTATCCAATGATCATTGTAGAAGGTTTAGTTGTTGGTGTATTAACAGGATTAGTTGGAGCAGGCGGAGGATTTTTAATTATCCCTGCATTAGTGATGCTAAGTAAATTACCCATGAAAATGGCAGTTGGTACCTCTTTATTGATCATTGCAGCCAAATCTTTAATTGGTTTTATGGGCGATATTTCTACTCATGCTTCTAATATGGATTGGCGCTTATTAATGATTGTAACCGCACTGGCAATTGCAGGAATTTTTTCGGGTAATGCTTTATCTAAAAAAATAGATGGCAATAAACTCAAAAAAGGTTTTGGCTGGTTTGTATTGGTAATGGGACTTTACATTATCGTAAACGAATTATTCCTTAAAACCGGCGCAGGCCACTAATGTAACTCTTGTTACATTTCATTAAGCTATGTAACTCCTGTTACAATCTTTCTTTACAATACACCCTAACTTTGTGCTCATAAATCAAACTATTAATAATACAACAAACACTATGAAAGTAGAACAAATATACACCGGATGTTTAGCACAAGGCGCTTACTACATCACATCAAATGGCGAAGCTGCAATTATTGATCCCCTACGCGAAGTTCAACCTTATATCGATCGCGCGGCAAGAGATGGTGTTAAGATCAAATACATCTTTGAAACACATTTTCACGCTGATTTTGTTTCGGGTCATTTGGATTTAAGTAAAAAAACGGAAGCTCCAATTATTTTCGGCCCAACAGCAAATCCAGAGTTTAAATCTATCATTGCCTTAGATGGTGAAGAATTTAAATTAGGTGATGTTACAATTAAGGTTTTGCATACACCTGGTCACACAATGGAAAGTTCTTGTTTTTTATTAAGAGATGAAAATGGAAAAGATACGGCTTTGTTTAGCGGAGATACATTGTTCTTGGGTGATGTTGGTCGACCTGATCTTGCTCAAAAAGCCGCATCCATGACTCAGGAAGAATTAGCTGGTTTGCTTTACGAATCGTTAACTAAAAAAATAATGCCCTTGGCAGATGATATTACAGTTTATCCTGCTCACGGTGCCGGAAGTGCTTGCGGAAAAAATATGATGAAAGAAACCGTGGATACTTTGGGCAATCAAAAGAAAATGAATTATGCTTTAAATCAACCAAACAAAGAAGAATTCGTAAAAGCGGTTACAGAAGGGTTATTACCTCCGCCAGCTTATTTTCCAATGAATGTAGCCATGAACAAAAAGGGATACGAGAGTTTTGAAAAAGTATTAAGCTTAGGCATGAGAGCTTTGAACCCTGATGCGTTTGAAGTTGCAGCCGAAGTTACAGATGCGATAGTTTTAGATACACGCCCGGCTGCCGATTTTGCAAAAGGATTTATTCCGCGTTCAATTAGTATCGGTATCAATGGCGATTTTGCTCCTTGGGTTGGTGCTTTAGTAAAGGATGTAAAACAGCCTTTGTTAATTATCACAACAGTTGGTATGGAAGAAGAAGTTGTTACACGATTAAGTAGAGTTGGTTTTGATAATATACTTGGGCATTTAGAGGGTGGCTTTGAAGCATGGGCGGCAAACGGAAAGGAAACCGATACTGTTGATCGTATTTCTGCAACACAGTTCGCAAAGGAATTTGATGTAAAAGCAGGTAATGTAATTGATGTAAGAAGAGAAAGCGAATACTGTGCAGAGCATGTAGAAGAAGCATTTAATAAGCCTTTAGATCAAATAAATAATTGGTTTGTAGATATGGATTCAGCTAAGCCGTTTTACATTCATTGTGCCGGTGGATACAGAAGCATGATAGCGGCAAGTATTTTAAAAGCGCGCGGCATCCATAATTTTAAAGAGGTAGAAGGTGGATTTAAATCTATTGATGAAACCACAGTACCTAAAACCGATTACGTTTGCCAAAGTAAATTACAAAAGTAATGTACGCGAAAAAGAAAAATGAGATGTTAATGTTAACGGTGGCGTTTTTGCTTGCGCTGTTAAGTAGTTGTCAATCTCAAACAAATAATAAACAAGAAGTTGAACCACAAAAAAATGAATCCATGAAAAATATGGAAATAATAGTTGATGTTAGAAGTCCCGAAGAGTGGGAGTTCGACGGACATGCCAATTGTTCGGTAAATTATCCATTGGATGAGATCAAGGATAAAGTTGAAGATCTTAAAAAGTACGAGCACATTGTATTGGTTTGCCGCACTGGTAACCGTGCAGGTGTAGCCAAAAGGATCTTAGAGCAAGCAGGATTAAAAAATATCGAGAATAAAGGTCCCTGGCAAAACGCCGTTTGCCCGAACTAATTGAATTTTTAGACTGGAAAGGAGTGCAGGTTTAGCTGTACTCTTTTTTTTTGCAATGTAACTTTTGTAACCGTTACTTCCCCTTTTCTCATCGTAAATTTGTAAAAAACAAAACTATGTTATCAATATTAAAAAAAATATTCAGTACGCAGTCGGTAGATCTGGCTGCTTTACTTACTGATGGAGCTGCAATTATTGATGTGCGAAGTCGTGCTGAATTCATGGGCGGACATGCAAAAGGTTCGATTAATATTCAGCTTGAGCAAATTGCTTCACAATCCGATAAATTAGAAAAGATGAAGCATGTTATTGTATGTTGCCGAAGCGGTAATCGCAGTGGTATGGCAAAAAGAACTTTAGAATCAAAAGGCCTAACCAATGTGGTGAATGGCGGGAGTTGGCAAAATGTAAAACAATATATCAAATAAAATGCAATCATTAAAAGTATTGATACCAACCGATTTTTCGGTTCAAGCTGAATACGCTTACCTTATTGTAAAAAAATTAGAAGAAAAAATTCCTATTAAAATTCATTTTATGCATGTGCTAAGTGTTCCTGATACCGTAAGTATGGATCAGAACGGGAACATTCAAACCTGTGGTGAGATAAGTATTGATTTTGTAGTAGCGCAAAAGGAAATTGCTTTAAGAAAACTGAATGATCTTAAAGCTATTTATGGTGATAAGATAAGTGTGCATTTGGAATTAGGAAAGCTTACTGATAAAATCATTTCCTATTCAAAGGAGAATAATTTTGATCTTATTGTTATGGGAACAAAAGGCGCTTGGGGTTTAAAAGAAAAATTATCCGGATCAGAAACCCAGATCATTAGTCGTCAATCGCAAATTCCTTTGTTATCACTTATGTGCGATCGCTCTGATCTTGTTATAAAAAATATCTTATTTGTACATGATTTCAGAACTGTTAAGAAAGAAAATTTAGCACTATTGCATAAATTGATCAGCGCCTTCGACACCAAAACACATTTTTTGCAGATCATATTTAGTGAGAATGAAAGGGTTGCCATTGAAACATCTATGGATAGATTTGCAGATGAAAACTCAATAAGTAATTACGATAAACATTTTTTGATAGACAAGGATATAGAGAATGGAGTTGTTCATTTCAATCAAATGCATGAAGTGGATGTTGTGTGCATTGGCACCCATGGTAAAGGTGGGTTTTTTCATACAAGCGCAACCGAAAAGTTAGTGAATCATTTATTTAAACCTATTATCTCATTTCACATAAAATAACTATGTTAGAATTTATTCAACAGCCTTGGCCATGGTATATTTCCGGCGCTTTAATTGCCGGTATCATGTTCCTTCTATTATTCTTTGGGCAATCTTTTGGATTTTCCTCTAATTTGCGTACAATTTGTGCCATCGGGGGAGGTGGAAAGTTTGTGAAGTTTTTCGACTTCAATTGGAAAACTCAAATTTGGAATTTAGTATTTCTTTTAGGTGCAATTATTGGAGGTTTTATAGCCGCACAATTTCTTTCAACCGGAGAAACAGTAAAAATATCCGAGAGTACCATATCTGATCTTTCAAAATTAGGTATCGCAGCGCCAAGCTCTATTCAGCCATCAGAGTTATTTAGCATGGATGCAATGTTTTCCGTAAAAGGATTTTTCATTCTTGCTTTTGGTGGTATAATGGTAGGTTTTGGTTCGCGTTACGCGGGCGGATGTACCTCCGGTCATGCCATTAGCGGTCTGTCTGATCTTCAGCTGCCATCACTAATTGCCGTTATGGGCTTTTTTGCAGGGGGCTTACTAATGACATTTGTTTTATTACCTTTAATTCTATAAATAATGAAATTCGTAAAATTTTTAATAGCTGGTACACTTTTTGGAATTGTTATGGCAAAGTCAGAAGCGCTCTCATGGTTTCGCATACAAGAGATGTTTCGATTTCAATCATTTCATATGTACGGTATAATTGGAACCGCTGTGACTTTAGGTATAATAGGAGTTTATTTAATAAAGAAATTTAAGATGCGCGATCTAAATGGAAATCCAATTGAAATCCAATTATGTTTTTTCCAAAAGAAAAAGCAACCAAAAGATATTTGATAGGAGGTACTATTTTTGGTTTAGGCTGGGCTTTAAGTGGCGCATGCCCTGGCCCAATGATAGTTAACATTGGTTATGGTTATTTGGCCATGATAGTTGTTTTCACTTTTGCGATTCTTGGAACTTTTTTATATGGCGCCATAAAGGATAAATTACCTCATTAAAGCAAATTCATATGAGCGATACAAAAAAACACGACGAAAAACTGGCTGCAGCTGTAATTAAGCTTACACAGATCATTGTATTTCTTGTATTAGTAATTATCGTACTGCTCATTGTTCTCATTAAACATGCACCTTCTTCAAAAGCGGAAGTAAAAATAGAAACACCAGTACCTGATGAGTATGGTAATTTTACCGAAGCCGGAAAATTGGAAGCTAAAAAAAGAGCGCAAGATACAGTGAAGTATTGGCAAGCTCCAGATGAAGCAAGTTTAAATGGTTCTGAGCAAAAGGAATCTATACTTTACGGAAAGGATCTTATTTCGAACACTTCGATATATTTTGGTGAGAAAGGAAAAATTTTCAGCTCAACAAATGGAATGAATTGCCAAAATTGTCATTTGGATGCAGGTACAAAAGTGTTTGGAAATAATTACAGCGCCGTGGCTTCTATGTATCCTAAATACAGAGCTAGATCGGGAAGCATCGAGAATATTTATAAACGCGTTAACGATTGTTTTGAGCGCAGTTTAAATGGTAAAGCTATCGATACTTCATCAAAAGAAATGCAAGCGATCGTAAATTATATTTATTGGCTTGGGAAGGATGTGCAGAAGAATAAAAAGCCGGAAGGTTCAGGATTTAAAGAACTGGCATTTTTAGATAGAGCTGCTGATCCTGAAAGTGGAAAAAATGTTTATGCTAACAAGTGCCAAACGTGCCATCAAGCAAATGGTGAAGGAACAATGAATAGCGACGGAACAGCGTTTACTTATCCTCCACTTTGGGGAAATAAAAGTTATAATGATGGTGCTGGATTATATCGCTTATCAAACTGTGCGAAGTATGTGAAATATAATATGCCGTTAGGAGCATCTCACAACGCAGTACAAATAAGTGATGAAGAAGCCTGGGATGTTGCCGCTTTTGTGAATTCGCAACCGCGACCAAAAAAAGACATTAAACAAGATTGGCCAAATATCGAAGAAAAACCTTTCGATCATCCTTTTGGTCCGTTTGCCGATGGCTTTAGCGAGCAGCAACATAAGTTTGGCCCATTCAAACCTATGAAGAAAAAGAAGGATACTATAAAAATGGCGAAAAAGTAAACGGTAGAAATATAAACGCACTTGTGAAAATGAAAAAAGTTCTCTTATATGTATTCTTAATTATTTCATTTTATTCTATTTCACAGGATAACGGAAGTCAGCAAGTTGCCGATGATCATCATATTGTTTTACGTCCAAAAGATTCAACATGTTTAAAGGATTGTTTTTTAAAAGCTCACTGGGAGGTTCATTCACGCACGTTTTTAATGAGCACTATTAACCAGGGAAACTTAAAAGATGATTACGCATTGGCGTCTGGGGCGGGAATTGGCGTTGTAACAGAACCAATTCACGGTTTTCAGGTTGGCTTAAGCGGATTTTTTATTTATAATCTTGCGTCTAGCAGTATTCAGAATATGGATCCTTCCACCAAATTACCAAATCGTTATGAGGTAGGATTATTTGATGTTGAGAATCATACGAATAAGAAGGATCTGGATCGTTTAGAAGAGTTATATGTGAAGTATAATTATTCTAAGAGCTCCATTGCTATTGGAAAGATAAATATAAATACTCCATTTTTAAATCCACAAGATGGAAGAATGCGACCTACTATTGAGGAGGGCGTTTGGTTAAATATTGGGGAATCAAAAAAATTCGGATTCAACGGGGGTTGGATATGGGAAGTATCACCTCGTTCCACAGTTCAATGGTTTAGCATCGCAAATTCAATGGGAATAAATCCAATGGGTGTTAATGTAGATGGCACAAGATCCGATTATCATGAGAATATTAAAAGTGAAGGTTTAGGCATTGCAAATGTTTATTTTAAACCAAAAAGCAATATTAAGATCAATTTGTGGAATGCGTATTTTCATAATGTGATGAATACAACTATGATCGAGATTAATGCCGATCAATCCATAAATGAACGGACAAGAATTTATCAGGGCCTCATGTATGTGCATCAGAACGCTGTCAATAATGGAGGTAATATAGATCAAAAAAAAACCTACATGAACAAAGGAGGCCAGTCAAATGTTATCAGCACTCAGGTAGGAATAAAAAATAAACGCACTAATACGTCTTTGAATTACACGCACATTACAGGCGACGGACGTTATTTAATGCCTCGCGAGTGGGGCAAAGAGCCATTTTACACTTTTATGCCGCGTGAGCGAAATGAAGGCTTAGGCAATGTGCATGCCATGATTATAAAAACATCGCTCAACGCATTTCGTGCTAAATTAAAAACGGGTTTAGGATACGGCTATTATATGTTGCCCGATGTGAGAAACTATCGCTTAAATAAATATGGAATGCCATCATATCACCAATGGAATTTTGACTTGGGATATTCATTCGGCAAGTTTTTAAGAGGATTGGACGTTAAGTTTTTAGTAGCATATAAAATTAAGGAAGGTGAAACTTACAATAATTTAAAGTATGTTTACAATAAGGTGAACATGACTAATCTTAATCTCATTATAGATTTCAAGATATAATTTAATAAGTATTACAATGGAAAATCCAGTAGAGAATATGTCCGACAATCGTCGTGAATTTTTAAAAAAATCGGCAGTTATCGGAATGGGAGTAATGTTAAGTCCTGTTGCAAACGCAGTAGCTTCATCTGTAAAGGAAAATAACACACAAACCGATGGCGATACAAGCATCCCCTCTAAAAAGCAAACAGTAACTATTTTAATTACAACAGATATTCATTCGCAGTTAAATACACACGACGAATTTTTTTGGGAGAACAATCAAGCCGTTTATAGAAAACGCGGAGGAATGGCAGTTTTAAAAACAATGATAGAATCATTTCGAAAGATAAACCCTGCTAACACCATACTTTATGATGGAGGTGATTATTTTCATGGACATGCTGTAGCTTCGTTAACAGAAGGCGAAGCCTTGATACCAATTTTTAATAAGCTTGGATACGATTTAATGTTGCCGGGTAATTGGGAAGTAGTGTACAAAAAGAAAAAGATGTTGTACGATCTGGGCCATGCAAATGCTGCAAAAATTTGCGCTAATATGTGGCATAAAACAAATGATTCCGACAATGGTGAATTGGTTTATCCTCCTTATTGGATAAAATATATTGCCGGTGTAAAAATTGGTTTTATTGGATATACGGATCATTTGATCCCAAAACGCCAATCGCCTGCGTATAGCGAAGGATTAAAATTTGAACATGCAGAGCTTAATTTGGCGAAGTATGTAAAGTTATTACGTGAAGTGGAAGGTTGCGCAGTGGTGATCGTTGCAACTCATATGGGCTTGGCGCAACAAGTTGGTTTGGCCAACAATCCTGTTTGTGAAGGCGTAGATATGCTAGTTGGTGCCGATACACACGAACGTGTGCGCGAACCTATTCAAGCAAAATATACAAAAGTAGTTGAGTGCGGTGCCTTTGGTTCGTTTTTAGGTAAATTGGATCTAGAACTTGAAAATGGGAAGTTGATCAATACAAAATACCAATTATTAGATGTAGATCCTGCAAAATATCCAGGCGATAAAGAAATTCAAGTGTTGGTAGATAAAGCATATGAACCATTTAAAAAAGAATTGCAAACTGTTATAGGAACAAGTAAAACCCCTTTAGTCCGCTATTTTGTTTTAGAAACGCCCATGGATAATTTGATAACCGATGCTATTAAGTGGAAATTTAAACCTGATATTGCTTTGTCAAACGGATTTCGGTTTTGCCAGCCATTAGCAGTTGATCCAAAAACCGGCGTGGCAACAATTACAAAGGAATTTTTATGGAACATGTTGCCGGTAAATAGCGGTGCCAAAACCGGAATTGTTACAGGAAAACAAGTATGGGATTGGTTAGAGAAGGAATTACAAAATGCATTTGCTAAAGATCCATCCAAGCGTTTTGGCGGTTGGTTTGTTCGATACAATGGCATGGAAGTAAATTTTACAATTGGAAAAGAATTTGGACAACGTGTAAATTCAGTAAAAGTAAATGGTACGCCAATTGACATGAACAAAGAATACAACATAGTTGCATGTGAACGCGAAGGTGATCCTGATGATACTTTGTGTAGGGTGGAGCATGTAAAAGATCCAAAACTAACCCCTTTTCTTCTTCATGACGTGATCATTGAATATTTAAAGGAAAATTCTCCTGTTGCGCCTAAAATTGAAGGCAGGTCGGTGGCTACCGATGAGCCTAAAACGCTTTTAACTCAATTAAAAGGTACTACCTACGAGTTCAGATAATTTTGAGAACTAAGCAATTTTAAATATCTTTATGTAGCATGACCAACATAAAGGAAAAATTACGCAATTTACTAGAGTTAAAGCTAGTTGATGAGATCGTCAAAGACGGAAAGATCATGTCGTTTAACGAAGGAGATGTGATCATAGATTACAACAAAAGCATAAAGTTCATGCCATTGATCTTAAGCGGAACAATTCGTGTGATGCGTAAAAATGAAGAAGATCGCGAGATATTATTATACTACTTAAGTTCCAATGAAAGTTGTGCGATGGCATACACCTGTTGTATGGAAGCGCGCAAAAGTGAGATCAAAGCAATTGCTGAAGATAATGTAGAATTAATTGCTATTCCGCATGATAAACTAGATGAATGGCTGGTAAAGTATCCAAGTTGGAAGAGTTATATATTTAACAGCTTCACGCAGCGTTTCAACGAATTATTGCGTTCGCTCGAGAGTATTGCTTTTCACAAATTAGATGAACGTTTGATAAAGTATCTTAAGAAAAAGGCAAAGGTTACAGGCAGATCCGCTATTCAGTTATCACATAATCAAATTGCTGAAGAAATGGGAACTAGTAGAGTAGTGATCTCACGCTTATTGAAGCAATTGGAGAACGATAAAAAATTACTTCTGTATCGCAATGAAATAAAACTTCTAAAGGATTTTTGAAATTTAGGATCTTCAAATCTACTGGCTAAAGGAGCCAATTACTTTTTCTTGGGTTTGTGGCCGAATCTTTAAGATGTGTCTTTAGTCTAAGCGCAAGTGTTTTAGCCAATTCAAAAGCTTCTTCCTTATTTTTTGTTTCCTGGATAGAGATCCTCCTGTTCTTGTGGTGTACTAAACTTACTTGATAGTAGGAATGAATACTATTTTCAAGATCGTCAACGGCACAGGTTTCGCACTTTGCAAATAATGTTCTAAAAATAAGAACGTAATCGATTTTTGGTAAAGGCTTAAATTGACCCCATTTTAAAAGACCAAAAATACTTTCCTGTAATTTGTACATATTAGCATTGATGTCTACAATGGTTTTAAATTGGCGAACCCAATTACTTATGGCCTTACGCTTGCTTATAATAAGATCGGTCATTAGGAATAGTGTTCAATGATCTGTTTTAATTGCTCGGCTTGTACAACGCCCGATTGTCTCCAAATAACATCCCCATTCTTGAACAAAAGAAGTGTAGGTACTCCTCGCACGCTATATGCATTTGCAGCGCTGGGATTTTTGTCTACGTCTACTTTCAAAATGGAAGCTTTATCGCCAATGTTTTGCTTTAGTTTTTCAAGAATAGGCGCCATCATTTTACATGGGCCGCACCATTCGGCATAGAAGTCCACCAACACGAGTTTATCTGTATTTATTAAGTCGTTAAATCGCATCACGTTATTTTTTTATTTCTTCTTCTTCTTCCTCTTCTTTACTTAGTTTTCCAATTGCACAACTCACATAGGATTTGGCTCCGGTAACTATTTTGTCAAGGCCCTCAAGTGTTCCTTTTTCAGGATAGCCCATCGAGTACAGCTTGTCCTTTATTTTTTTCTTTTCAAAGTCATCTAAGTGCGTAACTTCAATTGTATCTGTTTCAGTATCCACATTCACTTCCGATACTTCAGAAAACGACATTAACCCTTTCTTAATGCTATTGGCACATCCGCCACATTTAAGATTATCTACAACTACTTTTGTTTTCATGGTTTTAGTTACTTCACTAAAGGTAATTTCTTCTGCTGAATTGTTTGATGACGAATGTTTGCTCTTTGTATGATCAATGTCACATCCCGAGCTGCCGCAACATCCCAAATTTAGCAATGATTGAGCTAAAAGAATAACTCCCAAAAACCCTAATAGCACTTCATTCGAACTCCAAGCTTCTGCCAACACAACGCCTGCTAAACCTAATCTAATGAACCGCATAAGGCCCCAATTGTTTAGTATTCTATTTTTCCAATTCATTTTCTTTCATTTTTTGAGGTTCAGCGCTAAAGGTGTTTAATATCAATCCGCCAGCAGATGCAAAGTATAAGGTGCTGTTTATTGGATTTGATGTAATAGCGCACGAACCTGTGCTGCATCCAACAAAATACCAATAGGCTAAGCCTATTAATGCACCAATACCGGCTCCTATTAATGTTAGCTTGTATTTAGTCGAACCTCAAATAGTATTTTTTATTATTTGGGCGCCTTATCGGGCTATCACTTCAAGCTTGTTTGTCCTTTGCTATTTTTGTCGCACTGCGGGGTCTCCGCTGAAAAAGCGGAGCCTCCTCGTAGCGCAAACATTACACAAAGCCCTAAACAAGGCTTTTCGTTCTATCCCGGGCGCAGCATTAGGGTTTAGTTTGCACTTAAAAACATTTGCCGCTTTTTTAATCCTTTTTTACTTTTTTTTGGTAGATTTTTAAAGGACTATTTTTAAACAAACACAATAATGGCAAGGGTTACAGAATTTTTGAGGAGCGACTATTTAGTAATTAACCTTTTCATACAACAAAGGTAATAACACTAAAGTGGATAGTGTGTAACAAATGTTGAATAAGAAATTTTTTAAGGAAATTTCACAAAGTGGTTAATTCTCAATAAGACCGGGTGAATTTTGCTTGCAAAATAACGTGCGTTTTACTCAGTTGTTGTTATTCGTACGGGATATCACATCAAACATGGTTTGGCAACCGGTGAGTTTTAAAATAGAATTGCGTTCAGTATTGATTTTATCTAAACCAAATCCGGTTACTAGCGAGATCTCTCTGGATGAAGATCCTTGTCTTATTAATCGAATGATCTCTTTTTGCAAGTCAGTTAATTCTGAATTATTTTGTTCAATAGGTTGTTTTTCTAACACTTTTTTTATTTTTGAGAAACTTATTTTCAGTTTTTTATTTTAATAGTGCAAAGGTACATCAACAAGGATGGAAGAATGTGATTAAACTTTTGTATTATGGTTATCCTATCATGAATAATTTAATAGCACTAATGAGCCATCTTATTTTCATTGATATTCGTCTGCTTTAGGTACACATTCATCGGAGTTGTATTTTTTTTGAAAAATCTAAAAAACATGAAAAGTAATTAGCCATTTTAATAGAAGATAATGGTAAAGGTTTTGATGTAGACAAAAAAATCAATGACCCTGATGGCGGTATTGGTCTTAAGAATATTCAATCGCGTATCGATTTTTTAAATGGGGAAGTGATCTTTGATTCATATCTTGATAAAGGTACTACTGTTACTATTGATATTCCTATATGAGTGGATAAATAGGAATTGAACATCAATGTTCAACGATAAACTTTTTAGAATACGTTTTAGAATCGGACGACAAATGCAAAAAGTAGATACCGTTTGCAAGGTCTTCAAGTTTAATGTTTTCATTAAGTATACCATAACGAAGAATGCTTCCTTTTGCATCCGTTAATTTATAAGTAACAGTTTCATTTTTGTTTTTTAAATTCACATACAATTTATCCGTGCAGGGATTTGGGTATATTTGAAAAGCACTTTCTACCAAAATTTCATTTATTCCTGCAGGAGTCTCATTTATCACGCCAATAGCATCCAGATCAAAGCCACTACTTCCAAAAGCCGTAGGAAAGGGATCGTTTACCGCATTGTTATTCATATCGAAGGCTGCAAGAGATGGCGTAATGCTCCCAACTACATCAATAATTTTTACGTGCGTAATAGCATTTACGTTTAAGCTCGGTGTGTTTTTTAATTCTTCCAGATCAAAAGGAGTGCCATAATTAATTCTGTACTTTCCTGCAAGGTTATTAAGTTTAGTGCAATCTAAAGGATCAAATGCGCCTACTTGTGTTGTAAATTGTGTATTTGACGTTGCCTGAAATCTAAAGAAATTTATGCCATCACTGCTTACTTCTACAAACGCCAACTCCAAAAAAGTATCTGCAAATCCATTTTCAAAAACAGCGAAGTCGTTACCTGTTCCGTTTCTAATTGGATTAGAAAAAGTAAGAATGGCTATGCCACCATCTCCCAAACTTACAATTGGATTATCTCCAGCTTTTAAAGTTCCATAATTGGCGGCGCCAACGGTTGCAGTACCTAATGAAGTATTGGAAGCATCTTGCCAACCACGGGTAATTGTACAGGTTTTTGCCCAAGCAACAAATGCTATACTATCTTTATGCATGGCAGAAGTATTTGTTGAGCCAGGCGCCGCATGAAATTGCCCAAAACAAAACGAGTGGAGCATTATAAATAAAATAGTAAAAGAGGTGATCCTAGGTGGGTTGTTGATCAACTCACTAGTGCAATTGTCGCATAAACAAGATTTGAATTTTATTCTCATGTAGTTTTGAATTTTGTCGGGAATAGTTATGGAAGAGCAAAAACAATTCTTGATATCATCTGCTTTACAAATGAAGGGTAAATTGCAACTCGGGCAATATGTGAACTGATCTTTTTTTTCCATATCACAAACTTCATTTCGCGGAAGTACGTTGTGGTTTAAGGCAGGTATCCTGACTTGTTTCCCTTTTTTCACGCCTTCTCGTTCTTCCAGACCAGAACAATGGCATTTGTGAGAAAGGTTAAAACTTTACAGTTGCGCGACAGTCACAGAATCTCACTGTGTTCCCTCTTCATTCCGCAGTTTATTGCGGAAACCTTTGTGCAAATATAGTAAATAGTCGAACCTCAAAAAGTATTTTTATTATTTGGGCGCCTTATCGGGCTATCACTTCAAGCTTGTTTGTCCTTTGCTATGTTTGTCGCACTGCGGGGTCTGCGCAGAAAAAGCGAAGCCTACTCGT
>Ga0163149_10001189_pt1 | contig 33763 bp, 29 predicted proteins | sample OliLakLV19MP5G1_FD_148604 | JGI IMG/M metagenome (GOLD analysis project Ga0163149, IMG submission 148604) | Freshwater microbial mat bacterial communities from Lake Vanda, McMurdo Dry Valleys, Antarctica - Oligotrophic Lake LV.19.MP5.G1 | ecosystem: Environmental > Aquatic > Freshwater > Lake >... | reverse complement strand
ATTCGATTCGCAAAAACAAAAATGGTTTGTGAATTTAAAAGAAGCAAACAAAAAACAATTGATAGATTTTGGATTAACAAATAACAATATTGAAATATCAGATTTTTGCACCGTAGAAAACAACAACACCTTTTTCTCTCATAGGAAAGAAAAAGGTGTTACCGGTAGAATGATGGCGGTGATTGGGATGACCTTGCCACGGCTCATCTAGGCCTCACCCCCGGCCCCTCTCCTTGCTTAAGGAGAGGGGTGTGAGTACGACAACAATTTCAACAACAAATAGTATTTTGTAGCTATTACGATATTCGTAGCAGGATCAAAAGTCCTTCTCCTTGAGCAAGGAGAAGGATTTAGGATGAGGTCTGAAAAATGATGTTGAAGTATTGTTTTGTTTAAAAGCGCGCAATTTGGCTACTGATATGATTCAATTCCAGTCGAATCATTTACAGGTGGTGCAGGCGCTGGTGCCATACATGGAAAAATAACTGGTCCAATTCTATTTGTCAATTCATTTATTTTTGCCACTTCCACTTGTCGTTTGGCTTCCTCTTTTTCAAAAGCCATAAAGTTTAATTCATCATTCAATGCTTTTGATTGACTTCGTTTACTAAGTTTATTTACATTGTCTTTAATGTCGGCATTGGTTGTTTTTATTAATGAAATACTTAATGAACAGGGTTTTACATTGTCCTGCGAAAAGTAGAACGACTCTTCTCCTTTGTAAGCAATACAAACCATTTTGTAAGTCATTAACTCATTTAATTTTTCTTCAAACACTTCATTTTTATTTTCAACTTTCATAAAACTGTTCAACTCTTCTGGCAAAAGATAAACTAAAACACGATCATAGTTTTTATAGTCTTGAATTGAAACATTTAATGGCTCGTATTTGATGATTGCTTTTTTACCATCTTGAGGATCGGTATAATTTAATGTTGTTCGATTGGCTGTTGACTCAATTACATAAGCATCCACATTCAACCAGCCTATTGTAGCAATATGCACTCCGTAAGGAGCTTCAATTGTTGGTTTGGGTCTTTTTCTTCCCAATTGGCGATAAGCGTCATCCAAATTAATATCTAATTCTTTTTTAAAATTATCTTGTATACGAGCAACATCTTTTTCAGAATGCTCCATTCTTTTTTCTCCTGCTTTCAAGTCTGCATGGGATTGTTTTTCCCAGAAATCATTTTGTGTTTTTGCAATTGCTTCGGCATATACTTTAGATTTTTGTTCGTAATAGCGTTTTAATAACCAAACATTAATGTTTCCATTTTTTACTTTGCCATCTCTGCGTGCTGCAAACTCTTGAAATTTCGAATAGCCAGTTACTTCCCAACTTCCAGCGGTAGAATCAATAAGATACATGTCCTTATCAATATTATTTATGTATAAATCAAGAATAGCTGAATTACAAGTATTATGAATATATGGTAATCGTTCTGCAAATTCTCTTGTCGCTAATGAAGTGTTTTGAAATTTTTCATTCCAAATCGCTTTAATTTTTGCAGGATTAATACCAGAAGAACCTTTGGTGATGCTTCCTTTGGTAATTTGAATGGAAGGGTCGCATTCTTTTATATATCGAATAATACTTTTTATTTCATTATCAGAAAGGTTAGTGAAAATAGTCATTTGAGAAGCATCAAATGTGCTAATTTTAACAGCGTATTGGTCGCCACTTTTGGTTAATGCATCGTTATTTTTAATATATTTCAACATCCATTCTTCACTTGGAACACGTGATAACAAGCCTTTCAGCCCCGGTCCAGTTATTCTATCTGACCCTAAGCTGTGACATGATGCACAGTTTTGTTTGAATAATTTTTCGCCAGTATTATCAGCGGCCATTCCACGACTGAATGACTGTTTCCTAGCAATTGTGTCTTTTTTTGTTGAATCGGGAGACGCACTATCAAATGAGTCATCTAATTGAGCACTGAAAGAAGAATAATTTCCAAACATCGAAGCAAACGAATAATACAAACTATCGGTAAATTTTTTGTCTTTGTTATTGTATCCCCAGTTTTTCAAAGAATCCAAATAATTCGGAGGATAAAAATTCAAGGATAAAATATCAACCGGAATTAAATCTTTTACAATAGGTTTTGGATTCACCCAATCAATAGTTCCGTTTGGCAAACGTTTTCCTTCAAATAACTGCATGCCCGGTTTTACTTCATCCGTTGGAATTTCCGCATACAATGAATTTTTTGGATCTATTTTTAAAGATGCACCGTCTTGTCGCGCATTTATGTAAAACATTCCACCTGTTTCCAATAATCTATCACCGGATTTTGTATTTAATCCTGCTTTCATAATGTCAGCAGCATTCAAGGCTTCCTTTACTTCCAGTTGAATTTTTCCTTTTATCGGTTGTCCATTTGCATCTAAGAAACTATTTGCAGGAATGGCGATCACAATTCCATCAGCTGTTTCTACAACCGTGTCTTGATCTGCATCCAATTCAAAATTTTGTGGTTCTAGATATTTGTCTGCATCACTCCACAATTTTTCTCCTTGCTCATTTAATTCGGGAAGATCGTATGCTGCATTTTCTTTGTGAGCACTTTTTGTAACAGAATTGTAAACAAACACCGAACTCAAAGCAATTACTGCAATTGCAAATCCCGTTAAGCCCCAATTTTTTAATCCTTTGTTTAGCTTGTATTTTTTTAAACTTTGTTTAGCGCTTTTTTTTAAGCCTGCTCTTTCAATTCCTTTTAATACTTGTTTTTGTAATTCAACTTCTTTTTTAAATTCAGGGTTTTCGTTTATTCTTTTTTCAAAAGCGATCTTGTCGGCTTCTGACAATTTACCATTCAGATAATTTTCGATGGTTTCTATTAATTCTAGTTCTTTACGCATGGCGTGAATGTTTTTATAATTATGAATAATTAGTCGTTGGTTTGTAATGCCTTCAGCTTTAGTTTGGCTGCTTCCAGGCATTTGTACTTTTGATTTTTGGCGGTATTCTCTGAGTTATACCCCATTTTTGTTGCAATATCTCTCAGTTTTTTCGACTGAAAATAAAACAGGATCAATAATTCTTTACAGCGCTCGCCCAGTTCGGAAATAACTTTTTCGGCAAGTTTCAATTGATTTTCCGTTTCAATTGCTGCAGTAAATTCTAATTCGTTCACTTGCTCCTTTTCGATGTCTACAAAAGCTTGTTTCTGCTGTTTTTTAAACTGATCCATCCACATAAATCTGGCAATGCTGTAGAGATAAGTGTTAATGCTTGAAGTCAATTTAAAATCGGGGTCACTCGCTTTTTTGTAAAAAAAAATTAAAGCTTCTTGATAAATGTCTTCTGCATCTTCGGAGCGTCCTCCGTTGGCAACAATCATTTTTTTCACTACAGGAAAGTATTTATAAAGAGTAGTAAAAACCTTGTCGTGCTTCTGACTTTTAATTAAATCAATAATTTTTTGGTCTTCCATTGTGTTGGTTTTATCCACCGTAATTTAAATGTAGGTGGGTTTTTACTATTAATGGTAGAAAAGTGAAAAAGTCACCCTGGGAAATGGAAAAAGTTTAATTATGTAACAAAATGCTTCGCTTCAGCTTCTCCGACCTCGCCCCAGCCCCTCTCACCTCATCCGTCCTTCGGACACCTTCTCCAAATGGAGAAGGGAAGCGGAAGTAATTTTTTAAGGAGAGGGGTGTGGCTCCGAAATTATGCTAAAAGTAAACTTTTTACAGTTTCTATTTCATTTAAGACTTGACTATTGGTTATTCTGAGCACACGAAAATTCATTTCTGTTAAATTTTGATCTCGATGTTGATCTTTTTCTTTTTGGTCAGGAATATTATGAACCTCTCCATCTAATTCAATTATTAATCTTTTAGAAGCACAATAAAAATCAATAACATAATTCCCAATACTGTGTTGTCTTTTAAATTTGAGTCCATTTAGTTTCCCATTTCGAATTTCGCTCCACAAAATAACTTCTGCCTCAGTTGAATTTCTGCGCAGATTTCTTCTTATTTCTAATAATGATCTTTTGTTGTGAACCTCCATATTATTTGATGCAAAAATTTTTCTTGATGAAACCTAGAAAGTAGAGTGGGATTATAAATTATAATAGTTAGCGATAAATAAATTCGCAGCAGAATCAAAAACCCCTCTCCTTGAACAAGGAGAGGGGTTGGGGTGAGGTCTTACAAAGGAATATTCCCATGTTTCTTCTTCGGCAACTTAGCTACTTTATTCTTCAGCATATCAAATGCTTTGATTAGTTTTTCGCGAGTATCTTCTGGTTTAATTACTTCATCCACATAACCCCTTTCGGCAGCGCGGTATGGATTTGCAAAGTGTTCGATGTATTCTTTTTCTTTTTCAGCTAATTTCTCAGCTGGGTTTTTTGCTGCAGCAATTTCATTTTTGAAAATAATTTCTGCTGCACCTTTTGCACCCATCACAGCAATTTCAGCAGATGGCCACGCGTAGTTCATGTCAGCACCAATGTGCTTGCTATTCATTACATCGTATGCTCCACCGTATGCTTTACGAGTAATTACTGTAACACGCGGAACAGTTGCTTCGCAGAATGCGTATAATAATTTCGCTCCGTTAGTAATAATGCCATGCCATTCCTGATCTGTTCCCGGTAAGAATCCTGGTACATCTTCAAATACTAACAATGGAATATTAAAACTATCGCAGAAGCGAACAAAACGTGCAGCTTTAGTAGAAGAATTGATGTCCAGCACTCCAGCTAAAAATGCAGGTTGGTTGGCTACAATTCCAATACTTTTTCCAGCTAATCGTGCAAAGCCGACAACAATATTTTCAGCAAAATTTTTGTGAACTTCTAAAAAGGTGTCGCTATCAATCACGCCATTAATCACATCACGCATATCGTAAGGTTGATTCGGATTTTCTGGTATTATGTTATTTAAATCAGGCCGTTTTTCAACCTCGCCCCCGGCCCCTCTCCCAGAAGAGAGGGGAGGATATGGAACACTTGGTGCATCGTCTTCACAATTTTGTGGCATGTAACTCAACAATGCTTTGATGTTGTTGATGCACTCAATTTCGTTTGCACAAGAAAAATGTGTTACACCTGATTTTGTTGAGTGTGTAGATGCTCCACCCAGTTCTTCTGAAGTAACTTCTTCATGTGTAACGGTTTTTACAACGTTTGGACCGGTTACAAACATGTAAGAAGTGTTTTCTACCATCATAATAAAATCGGTGATGGCTGGAGAATAAACGGCTCCCCCGGCACAAGGCCCCATAATTGCAGAAAGTTGAGGAACAACTCCTGATGCCATTGTGTTTCTGTAAAAGATATCTGCATAACCTCCCAATGAAACAACACCTTCTTGAATTCGTGCGCCACCGCTATCGTTTAAGCCGATAACAGGTGCTCCGTTTTGCATCGCTAAATCCATGATTTTGCAAATTTTTTCTGCATGTGTTTCAGATAAAGAACCTCCAAATACTGTAAAATCTTGAGAAAAAACATAAGCTAATCTTCCGTTTATTTTTCCGTAGCCCGTAATAACGCCATCGCCTAAATATTTTTCACGCTCCAAGCCAAACTCGGTAGAACGATGAGTTACCAGCATTCCAATCTCTTCAAAAGTGCCTTCGTCCATCAAAAAATGAAGTCGCTCACGAGCGGTTAACTTCCCTTTTTTATGTTGTGATTCGATGCGTTTTGCTCCACCACCCAATTGTGCTTCAGCTATCTTTTTTTCTAAATCAATAATTTTATTTTTCATGACAAAATTTTATTCGTTGGCTTATAAGAGTACCAAAAGTAGCAAAAATTATAGGTTCTTTTTTATTTTTTTAACTTTGATGAAATTCACAATTCAATGAACCACCATCTCGATAAAATAGACCTAAAAATTTTAAAGATTCTTCAAGAAAATGCAAAGATTACCAATTTGCAATTATCAGCAGAAGTGGGTCTTTCGCCTGCCCCAACATTGGAAAGAGTGAAAAAGTTGGAGAATGCAAAACTCATAAAAGGCTATTATACAGAAGTAAACGAAGAGGCTTTGGGTGTTGGGATAAAAGCCATTATTCAAATTACACTTACACGTCAAATTGAAAACGCGATTGCCAATTTCAAAAAAGAGATCAATAAAATTCCGGAGATTATGGAATGTTACCAAGTAACAGGAAGTGCCGATTACATTTTAATTGTGATGTTAAAAGATATCCGCGATTTTGAAACACTCATTTCTCAACGATTAAGTAAAATGGAAGAAATTGGACAGATGCAAACAATGATGATTCTTTCTAAAATAAAAGATTCGAAAGTACTACCACTCAACTACTAAGTATTTAGCTTCTCCGTCATCCTGAGCATTCTGCGATGAAGCAGACATATCGAAGGAAAGGAGAAAGAAATAATGAACCTAGAAGAACTACGTGATTATTGTATGTCATTAAAAGCAGTGGAAGAAACATTGCCTTTTGGTCCGGAAACACTCGTGTTTAAAGTTTTAGGAAAAGCGTTTTTGCTGACAGGTTTTGATTCAGCTCCCGTGCAATTTAACGTAAAGTGTGCTCCTGAAAAAGCAATTGAATTAAGAGATCGTTACGATTGTGTATTCCCTGGCTACCACATGAATAAAAAGCATTGGAATACAATTGTTGCTGATGGCTCCGTAAGCAACAAACAATTAAAAGAATGGATTACAGATTCCTATAATCTTGTAGTTTACGGTTTAACGAAAGTCCAACAGAAAAAATTAGCTTCGATGAAATAATCGGAAAGCCTATTATATTGAGTACTTTTGTACTCCTTCGCTAAAGCTACGGAGTACGAGTACTTGATCGCGAAGAATACGGAGTACGAGTCAACTATTAATCAATAAAATGAAAAAGATTTTAATTTATTTCGTTCAAGGACTTATCATCACCGTTCCTGTTGCAATTACTGGATATGTAATTTACAAGGTTATTTCCTTGATAGGATCTTTCGTGCTCATGTTCGGAACAATTGTTAGTCCAATCATCGACCCGTTTATTGTTATTGCTATAACATTGGGACTTGTTTTTGTAATGGGCTTGCTTGGCTCCTCCATTATTTTGCGACCATTGTTTGCAATGTTCGATCACACAATGGAGCGAACACCTGTTGTAAAAACGGTTTATTCATCTATAAAGGATTTTCTATCTGCATTTGTTGGAAGTAAAAAACGATTCAATAAACCTGTATTGGTTACTATCAATAAAGAAAATAACATTCAACAATTGGGATTTATTACTCAGGAAGATTTGAGTGAATTGAATATTTCGAAAGGCACTATGGCTGTTTATGTACCACTTTCATATTCTTTTTCCGGAAACCTACTGATTGTCCCAGTCGACCACATTACGAATGTAGATGCCTCTTCTGCGGAAGTGATGAAATTCATTGTTTCTGGTGGCGTAACCGACATTGATGACGATGAAAAATAATTTCCTTCTATAGCTTTTGTTTTTGGAAGGATTATTGTATCTTGTAGATTCAAATCGAAAAACTATAAGATATGAAGAAAATAGTTACATTGGCTTTTGCAGCTACACTTGCATTATCAGCCTCAGCTCAAAAAATAAAAGTAAAACAATCAAGTGAAAACATTGGTGGCGGAAGTCACAATGCGTTGACTGTTACTTTATATGGAATCAATCCTTCGGATGCAGAAGATGCATTTCGTTCCTTCATGAAAAAATATGATGGCAAACGTTCTACCAAAGACGGAGCCATCTTTGTTGATCACGCAACTATTAAAGAGTTTGGGAATAACACCATTGATATTTATGGAAAAGCACAAGGAAAAAAAGGAGATCCAGAAATTACGTTTGTAGTTGCATTTGATCTAGGAGGTGCATTTTTAAATTCTGGAGAACATAAAACTCAATATGATGAAGCAGAAAAAATTGTAAAAGAGTTTGCTGTAAAAGCTACGAAAGATGCAATTGAAGACAAATTAAAGGCTGCTCAAAAAATCCAATCAAACTTTGAAGACGAACAAAAATCTTTAGAAAAGGACAATAAAAATTTAAATGAAGATATTGAAGATCACAAAAAGAAAATCAAAAAAGATGAGGACAATATTGTAAAAAACAAAGCTGACCAAGACAAGAAAAAATCAGAGATTGAAGCTCAGAAAAAAGTGGTTGGAGAAATTGATAAACAATTAAAATCGGTTGAGTAAAACAATTTCAGATTTCAGATTGTTCCGAAGGAATCCCTTTGGGAATAAATTAAAACTGACCAAACAACAATTTCTTGACTTTACCATTTTATCACTACGATGGTATTTAGCCATTTATATGGTTTCTTATGGTTGGGAAAAGATCACTGGTGGTCAATTTGGAATAACAAATACGGAAATTTTAAATACACCAATAAAAGATGTAGATAAATTTCATGTTGCTTGGCATCTTTTCAGTTTAAGTAAAGTCTTTAATATTATTGTAGGTTCCACACAAATACTGGGAGCATTGCTTATTGTCATTAATCGCACAATGCTAATTGGAGCATTGGTTTTGCTACCTGTATTGTTTCAAATTTTGTTGGTTGATGTCGCTTTTGCCGCAGAAAGATTCGGCTCAGCATTGCCCATCAGATTATTTATGATGATTCTTTCTGATTTTGCAATTTTATATTACTACAAAGACCGAATGATTCTTGCTTGGAAAAATTTAACGGGAACCATCTCCACTAAACTTAAATACAAATGGTGGATTTATCTTTTGGTACCAATTGTAGGATTCTTGATGGATTTTGTATTTGGTTTTATTTCAATACCATTCAAGATGTTTATTAATTGCTTGATGTCTAATTAATATTTTTAATGTTGCGCTCCTCTGGAGCGCTAATTCATTTGGGGGATATGATTTTCTATAAACATGTTGCCCCTCTGGGGCAAAAAACAAAAAACATTTATTCGAATTTTTCACATCCAGAACCCCCAGAGGGGTTTAATGTTAATAGATAATATCAATCAACAACATTTAAGGGCCCCAGCGGGGCTCAACATTTAACACACAACAAAGTTTCCCCATCGCAGGCGCGAGGTTCCGCCATTGACATCTCTAAAAAGGGATTCCAAAAATTCGGGATTCATTTTTTATTTTCATATATTAGCAAAACAAATTTAAAACTACTACACATGAAAAAACTTTTACTCCTAAATTTCATCGCAATAGCTTCCTTATCTCAAGCACAAACTTCTGCAACAAGCAGTCCCGTCTCCGCAACAAACACCATGTGTGCATTTGCATACAGCAGCACCGTTGGCTACAGTCCTGCGGCCAATGTAATGGCTTCGGATAATATATATGCTTTAGCAACGCATTGCGATTGTTGTGACCAAAACACACAATGTTTAACCGTAAGTGATTTTGGTTTTGCTATTCCTGTTGGTTCTGTAATTGATGGAATTGTTTTAGAAGTAGAAAAAAGAAGAAGCGCTGGAGGAACCTCCGGAATTGTGGAAGACAATGGTTTACAAATTATGAAAGGCGGATTATTAACCGGTCCAAATAAAAGTCAGTACGGCATAGATTGGCCACTAACCGATACTTATGTGACATACGGTTCCTCTACAGATTTATGGGGAACAGCCTGGACACCTGCTGACATCAATGCTTCCAACTTTGGTGTATCACTTGCTTCCATCAGCTATGTTTGCGGAGCAACCATTACAACAAGCATCGACCATGTAAGAATGACGGTTTATTATTCAACTACTACAGGCATTTCAACCTCTTCAAAATCAGGCGGAACTATTTTTACTTTTCCGAATCCTGTTGTATCCGGTAATTCAATTACATTCAGCACTATTACTAACATTGAGCAAATCAGCATCACAGATGTTTTAGGCAAAGAAGTATTCAATGGCTCATCCGATATAAATACAATTACATTGCCTACGCTGAATGCTGGTGTGTATTTTTATACTGTCGTAAATAAAGGAGAAAAGTATAAGGGGAAAATTACAGTGGAATAAAAACTAGAAATTGTAAAAACAAAAAATCCCATCCCGATGAATCGGAATGGGATTTTTTATAAATAATATTTCTTATTTAATAACGTTGAACTTGCTTGCAACAACTGTGTTACCAACAGTTAATTTTACAAAGTAAGAACCGTTTGATAAATTAGAGTTATCCATTTTAACTGTGTGAGTTCCTGCCGCTTTTTTTGCAGCTTCAATTGTAGAAACCAAACTTCCAACAATGTTGTAAACCTCAATTTTAACCATCTCATCAGAAGTTAATTTGAACTTTACAGAAGCATCATCCGCAGAAGGGTTTGGGAAAACAGACAATTCAAACTTATTTTCTAATGCATTTACTCCCAATGGGTCAGATAATTCATAAGCAAATAAAGAAAGTCCTTGATTCATACCGCCAATTGTTTTCATTCCAGGTACAAATGTGTTAGTAATAAACAAGCCACCTGCTAAGCCACCGCCTACACCACCTGCTAAATCAACATTTGTGTCGTGAGTAAGACCAGTCAATGCACCTGCAATTGATAATTGTGTAATGGTTGCTCCGCTAGTTGCATCTTGGTCGTATGCCCACAAATAAGGACCACCTGTAGAATAAGGATCATAAGCCATTCCGTAAATTCCGGTTAAACCGTGTGTTGTAGACAAGATAGTAGATAACGTTGCACCAGTCATACTCACTGCTACAATGTCAGAACCATAAGATCCTGTCCAGAATCCACCAAGTCCACCATTTAATGTAGGATCATAAGCAACATATCTGCAATTAGGAACCGAAGTTGTAATGGTACTTACCAATGTTTTTGTAATTGGATTCACTTGGTAAATTGCTGTTGTATTTGCCCCCATATATAAAGACACACCATTAGTAGTGATACTTCTCACACCGGTAATTCCAGGGATTGTAAATGAACTAGTCATTCCTCCTGTTGCGTTTGCAGTGAACAAAGAATCATTTCCCCATTTTGATACCCAAAATTCTGTTCCTGTCCAACAAGCGCCAGCTAATCCTAGTGCAATTGGTTTTGGATCTGAATCCAATTGGATTGTCCATAAAGCTCTGTCGGGACTAGATGCATAAGTTGAAGGCGAGGGAGCCACTTCACTTTGTTGTGCAAAAGAACTTGCTGAAACAACAAGTAAAGACATCATTAATTGTAATTTTTTCATCATTTTTTTAAGTTTTAATGTTAGACATATCAAATATAGGTCATAATTGATAACAAATTAGTGTTGCCAACACACTAATTTTCATTAAAATAAACAGCCGCTTAAACAGCACAAATCCAACAAGAAACAATTAACTTTGTGCTCTAATAAACAAAATACCAAATGAAAAAATATTACGCTTTATTTACATTTTCGGCAATGCTATTGTTTTTATCATCATTCGGACAAAGCGACAAACAATTGTCGGAACAAACATTCACAGCGAAACAAAAACAAGAAATTCTTGCGAATGTTCAAGAGCGTTCAGCAGTTGCTGATCAACAATTAAGATTACCTATTGTTTGTGATTCGTTAACAGCAATGACAGCATCCGGAAATAATTTTCATGGAACGATGTTCGATGTTTTGGTAGATAGCGCTTGTACCTTGGAAACATTTAGTGTAAGTGTTGATGCAGGAACTTGGAACATTGCTATTTTTTATAAAACCGGAACATTTGTAGGAAGTGATACAACTGCAAGTGCATGGACATTTTTAGATTCTGCTAATGTTGTTTCAACAACAACCGGTGTAGGAAGATTATATAAAGTACCGGTAAATTTAAATTTGCCACTTACTGTTGGCACGTATGCTTTTTATGTAACAGGGACAAAACCAACTATCACTTATAATTATACAAATGGAACATCGGTTGGAACAGTTGTTTCTTCTGATTCATATCTAACTATTTTTGAAGGAAACGGAGGAGGCTACCCATTTGATGTAACTTTCGGTCCTCGCGTATTCAATGGAAGAGCATATTATTGTGCTGTAGTTCCTTCAGGAATTGAAGACAATGCAATAGCAGCATTTGACGTTTATCCAAATCCTGCGAGTGGAAGTGTTTCAATAGATTTAAATGCCTTCAATGGCAAGGATGTTATTGTAAATGTTACGAATACATTGGGGCAAAATTTACAATCAACAGCACTTGTCGCAAATGGAATTCACACATTAAACATAGAAAACTATGCAACGGGAATGTATTTTGTTCAGATAATAATGAATGGAAAAACTTCTACTTCAAAATTGACAATAAAATAGCGAACAGCTATTGCAAATAAAAAATTACTCGCTAATTTTTTGCAACAGATGTAGAAACATCAGGCAGTGTTTTATAATGCTCGTATCGTTTGATAATTTCTTTTACATATAAATACGTTTCTTGTCCTCGACAATAACCACATTTCACAATCGGATCATTATACATTAATGGATTTGATTTTTGCAGAATCATGTCTTCCACGTTTCCACTCCATACATTTTGATTTTTACCATATTTTCCTGCGAGGTTGCGAGCATCAATTACGTGTCCTAAACCAGCATTGTATGAAGCCAATACAAACTTTATCCGTTCTTTCTTGTCAGGAATATATTTTTTCCAATACCTATCCAAATCCACAATAAAACTTGTTCCTGCTTTTAAACTTTGCTCTGCAGTGGCATCAATCGTATCCAAACCATAATGTTTTGCTGTAGCCGGAATCAATTGCATAAACCCATTTGCCCCCGCCCAAGAACGCGCTGTTGGCGAAAAATGAGATTCCTGATAGATGAGCGAAGCTAGCAACTGCCAATCCCAATCTACTTTTTTGCTATACGTTTTAATCAGCTCATCGTACTCAGAAATAATTCCTCCCGAATGAGAAGTATATTTTACAATTTCATTCCCATGCAATTTTTTCTTTTTAAAATATTTCGCAAACAACTCCTTGCTCTCTTCTAAATTTTTTCGTTGCGCTATCCAAGCATTCAATGCTTTTAATAATTCAGGAGAATCTTTACGAATAGCCCATGCAATTTTTTGCGGAAAACTAATAGGTGTTTCTACATCCAGATTAGAAAAATAGGTTTGATTGTGAAGTGCTATGTTTTCATCCGCAATGGTATAATCAATTTGTCCGCTAGCAACCATGCTTATCAATTGCTCGGTACTTGCTTCTCCCGGAGTTTCAACAATATTAATTTTTTCTCCAATTTCTTCCGACAAACTTTTTAGTCGCGCATAAAAAGAAGACCCTTTTCGAACAAAAACATATTTTCCACTAAGATCAACTGTATTGCGAATAAGTTGAGCATCGCGCTCCTTAGCAGTCATGTTTTCCCATCCTTCTGGTTTGCGCTGAACAAGCACTTGTTGTGCAAACATAAACGGAGCAGAAAAATCAACTAATCTCAAACGCTCTTGTGTTACCGTTATATTTGCTGCAACAACATCTACCTCACAATTGTTCAATTGATTAAAAATAGTATCCAAATCTTTTGCGATAACCATTTGAAGTTCTACACCTATTTCTTTAGCAAATAACCGCAACTGCTCGTATTCATAGCCAAGTGAGTCGCCTTTGTATATATAAAAACTGGTTGACGAATTGTCGATAAGCGCAATGATTTTACCGCGTTTTTTTATTGCTGAAAGATCGTAGGTATTGGTGGGCACAAGACCGCTTCGTGTATCTTGCTCGTTGCTAAATCGTGATAAGCAAATACAAACTATTCCTATGCTGATAAATAATGAAAATATTATCTTATTTCGGCCATATGCAAAAGTCATATTACCTCCTTTTTTTAAAGAACGATATCTTGTCTACGATAATAAAAAAAGTTTGTTTCCTTAAAAGGGGATTTGTTAGCCTTTTTTGAAGTACAAAAACAAAATATATTCTATCTTAGTAAAAAAAAACAAAATGGAAAACACAATCCCCAATCAAGGAAATGCTTCATTTCAACCTGCAATTGCTCTTCCCGGTTCAACCGGAGTTTTAGTATTAGGAATTTTATCATTAGTATTTTGTGGTCTTATCGGCTTAATTTTAGCAATTATTGCTGTTGCGAAGGCAAAAGAATGTAAAGCCACTTATGCAATCAATCCGGAGGCATACACTCTTTCTTCTTACAAAAACATGAATGGGGGAAGAATTTGTGCTATTGTTAGCATGAGTATTTTGGCTGCACTTGTTTTTATTATTATTCTTGTTGTGATTATCGGCAACATGTAAGGGCAGCCGACTGTATTTTATGGCGGAATTTTCGGAGTACATTCAATCACCTATTCTTGCTGACACTATTCATGCGGAGCTGGAAAATAGTTTTTTGTATTATAAAAACTTAAATCCTTCATTAAAGCAAAGATTTGTACAGCGCACCTCATTCTTTATTCGAGAAAAAAAATTTGTTCCTCGTCAAGGCTTAGTGATGACTTCTAAAATTAGAATTCTCATTTCCGCTTGTGCAATACAAGTGACATTTGGTTTGGATTCCTACTCACTTGATACTTTTGAATACGTTATTGTATATCCTACTATTTATGAATCGCCTAGTACTAAGAAGATGCACAAAGGTGAAACAAATCTTAGTGGATTTATTTGTTTATCCTGGAAACATGTGGTGGAAGGAATTGAAAACCCTAACGACAACTACAATCTTGGAATTCATGAATGGACTCATGCTCTACGTTTCAATGGAATTAATTTTTTGCAAACCGATTATTTTTTTGATGGCTACATCAACAAATGGGTTTCGGCATCCATGCAGGAATATAACAAACTAAGAACAGGTAAAAAAAGTATTTTCAGAAGATATGGGGCAGCAAACATTCATGAGTTTTTAAGTGTATGTACCGAGCATTTTTTTGAATCTCCTGAGCAATTTCAAAAAGATGCTCCTGATTTTTTTGATGAGATGTGCATCTTATTGAATCAAATCCCTAGCACAACTAGCTCTGCAAAAATTTCAGTTCGTGATACACTCTTAAATAAAACTCCAACTCCAGAAAACAATCAAATTCCTTTGCTAATATTGGAAGCTTCTTTTTTCAGAACCATCTTAAATTTTGGCATCCGACTATTATACCTAGCTATCGCTGTGATTACTACTTTTCTTTCGGAAAGTAATGTCGGCTACTTTTTTTTGGGTATCGTATTCTTAATTGCTGCAATAAAAATGAACAGCATGTATTTTACAATCAAATTTTATAATGATTTTGTGTATTTACAAAAGGGATTTGTCGACTCCTTTTCTACACAATTAAGCGTTCCTTACCCTAGTTTAATAAAGATGGAAATCTTTAACGGCAATTTTGATAACTATACATCAGCTACCGTTTTTCAACTCAACTATTACAATGGTAGCAAATTTTCTAAACGAGTTGCTTACTGTAGCGCAATCAGTGTTCCTCAGCAAAAAATAATCGACCTCTTGCAAAAGAAAAAAGTAGCAATTCTCTGGCCATCATAATACGATTATATGTGTTTTTTACTACCTTTATTATATCATCCGCAGGCATTCCAAATAAAACACAATGAAAAAAAATCTGGTCATAGTATCATTTATCTTTTCATGTATAATTTCTTTTGCGCAAAAAGATCGGATCTACAAGTCTTTTGAAGAGGCATTCAGAAACCCCGCTCAGGTATACCGTTTAAAAGTTACATTTAAAAACCTAGATTCCATTCCTTCGGATATTTACAAACTCGTTAATTTAGAAAAATTAGACCTTAGTAATAATCATCTAACAACTGTTCCGGAAAAACTTTCCTCTCTTCCAAATTTAAAGGAACTAATATTGTTTCGCAACAGAATTATTTCCTTGCCGGAAAATTTTGGAAATTTAAAAAAACTAGAGCGTTGCATTTTAAGCAGCAACAAACTAAAGCAGCTTCCAACAAGTATTGGACAAATTAAAACGCTAATAGAACTTTCTGTAAAAGACAATCTGCTCACTTCTTTACCGGATGGAATTTGTGAGCTTACCAACTTAGAACAACTGTTTTTGTCGTACAATGATTTAAAATCACTTCCTGAAAATTTTGGCAACCTAACTAAACTGGTGCACCTCTATATTGGCGATAATGATTTGTTGACTTTACCCTTTTCATTGGCAAAACTTATCAATATAAAATATTTTTATCTGGGAAGAAATGAGTTGATGGCATTTCCTTCTTCCATTTGTAACATGACAAAATTAAAAGAACTGGATGTGTCGTATTGCGGCTCCATCGGCTTTTTCCCCGACTGCTTAAAAAACATAGACCTCTTGGATTTACTCATCATGGATTCAGGACAACTGCTTCCTTTTCAACCGTCCAGATTTCATAATCCATCCATTAAAATTATAGAACGATAATATGTTTTGTATACAAACAACCCGACTAGAACTTATTGAAATTAGTATTTCAGATACTCCATTTATATTTGAATTACTGAATACGCCTTCTTGGATAAAATTTATTGGTGATAGAAATATAAAAACCCAAGAGGATGCAAGTAATTATATCTTAAATAAATTTATTCCAGGATACCAAAAGTGGGGTTTTGGATTTTATCTGGTCCGATTAAAAGATGCTAAAACAGCGATTGGAATTTGTGGTTTGGTGAAGCGCGATGCATTGGAAGATGTTGACATTGGATTTGCATTTTTACCACAATATGAAGCCAAAGGATATGGATTTGAATCGGCTTCGGCAATTATGGAACATGCTAAAAACAAATTAAACATTAAAACCATTGCAGGAATTACAGACTCTAATAATAAAAGTTCCATTGCATTATTGGAAAAACTCGGGTTGCATTACAAAACAATGGTTCTCCTTCCTGGAGAAACAACAGAAATTATGCTTTTTGTGAATCAATAATCACTAATTTTAGTCTTGCTTAATTTTGGCAAACTAATTGTATTCTCTTAGAAAACTAAACATCATGAATAAAAAAATTACTCTATCGTTCTTCTTACTTTTAAGTTTTTCTGCTATTGCGCAAAACATCGATTATTCAAACATAAAAGTAGATTACATTCGTTTACCATTAAAACCTGTGAGTAAAAATGTTGTAAACTACCAACCTTTGATTATTGCTGATTATTTGCAAAAAATTGAACAACAAAAAGCAGACCACCAAGCGGCATCCGCAAAAGCAGAAACGGATTATCAACAAGCATTAAAACAATATTGGGCCAAGCGCAATCAAGATTCTCTTTTGTATGAAAACAGTTTAAACGTTTGGTTTCGTTTAACACCTCAACAACAAGCTGTAACACCTCGCCCGCAAATGCCTTCCTCTCTTGTTCCGATAAAAGCTATTGCCAACGAACCCGTTTTAGAAAAAACATTCAACCTCGATTTATTAGCTTCTACAAATATTAAATTAGAAGGCTTTACTAAACTTCCCGAAAAAGCATTAATCATTCAAATGAATCTTTCCGGGTTTGAAAAAGATGAAGCAAAAAGCACCACTCAAAAAAAACAAATAAAAAGAGCGGATGGAAAAACAATTGATTCAACCGTATTTGTTTATCAATTCAACTACCGCCACATCATCAAATTAAAAATAATTCAGCCTGATGGGAAATTTATTATGGATGAAGCGCATGGTCCATCACTTGGTTTCACAACCTATTCTTCTAAATTTTTTGCCAATCAAGTAGATTTAGACAACTATTGGAACACAGCACAGGCACGCGAAATCACAAACACTCAGGATAAAATTGTGATGGATAATTTAAAGTCTATCAATGAAATGATCAACAGTAATTATGGATATGTTCCACAAATACGTAATGTTGTTGTTGGATATGTGAATGAGAAAAAATCATACAATGATTTTAAAGATGCATTAAACAATGCTAAAAATGGATATGCAATCATTGGCAAAAAAGAAACAAGTGTGCAAGGCACTGATTATTTACAAAAAGCTGTTACCACTTGGGAAGCAGCATTAAAAGAAAGTGATCCAAGTAATAAAAAAGCAAGAGTGGATGAAGATGTAACGGAATGTTTGTTGATGGATCTATCCGAAGCGTATGTTTGGTTAAATGATTTTACAAAAGCTCAAGAATATTTAACTAAGTTGGATGCCTTTAAATTATCATACAAGGAGAAGGGAATAAAAAGCAGCACAAAAACATTTTTAGACGACCAAAACATGCGGATTGCTGCTAATAAATAAGCTTAAAAATAAGCCCTAACCTGAGCACCACCAGTATGAATTATTTTTGCTCCCTCTGATTTACGTCCATCGTACGTGAGGCTCAATTGTAAATTGTTGGAAAGCGTTCGCTGATAAGCAACTCCCCAGGTAATATTTTGTCCGGTTCTTAGTGCATCCAACATTTCAAATGCTAAAGAGGTATTTTGTAACCCATCAAATTTTATTCGGATAAAATTGGCTTTCAAAAATAAACTTCCTTTTTGCAAAACATTGTATCTTATTTCAGCACCATAATCTTGTAATTCTGCTTTTTGTCCTCCATATTCTTCTCTGTTTTTTTTCTCCGTATATCGGAACGAAACACTTGCTCTGAAAGCTGTATTGGGTTGATAGTTTAATTTCGGCTCCGCTTCATAATAGGTAATAGTATAATCACGCGATGAAAAAAATTGCGAACTGCTTTTTTTGATTCCGTCTTTGTAAACTAAATTCCAGCTGAATTCCTTACTTATGTTCCAACGAAATCTCGCTTCTTTAAAAATATTCATGCGCGAATCAAATCCATTCACCAATAAAGCTTTGTTTCTTGCATCCTGATAAGTAAGGTCTAATCCAAAAATTGGACTCAATTGATTAATAAATAAAGTATTTCTAAAAGAAGAATTTAATGTTACCAATGTGCTGTCATCCGTTTCCGCCAAAAATGGATTGTATGCTTTTGACAAATCATTTTCTATTGATTTTCTATCCACACGATAATTAGCCTGATTGGAAAAACGAGCAACAAACTTTTTAAACCCTTTTTTATTTCCCCACAATGCTGCAGGTTTTAAAGTAATTGTTTGACTAAATTGATTACTATATACTTTTATATAATCGTTTGTAGGAGTAAATATTTTTATATAATCTGCTGTATTGGGGAATGTTGCAATCTCAAATTCATTCAATTCTTTTATACCATTTTCATTGTAATCGTTCCACACATAAACTCCCTGTCCAACAGCTACGAGTATATACGAAAATTCTTTTTTCACTTCCAAGCCTGAGCCAATTTCATAAAACGTGCTCGAATAAATGAATCCTTTCAACAATCTGAAATTATATTCTGCCCTTGCAACCAAAGAATTGTCGGGTTTTTGAATCGTAAGTGCTGAATCTTTTATTTTCAGAATTCGATATGACGCATTCAATTTCAATTGATTGTTTGAATTTTTTATCAGATCTAAAAAGCCACTATAACTCTCTGCAAAAGCAGTTGATACTAAATTGGTTTCTCCCAAGTTGTTTCGTACTGCATAATCGGTTCGCTGTTTATAATTTAGTCCATACCTGTTTTTTGTAGTATCCGAGTTTTGCATGTAGGCTTGCCATTCCCAAAACTGATAACTGTTTCCTAAGAGTGAATCTTTTTTACTCAACCCGAATTTATTTTGTTCAAACTCATCCTTTAATCCAACCGTTAACCATTTTATTTTTTGAGCGATTCCACTTTTATGTCTGTAAAAATTTGTGTTAGTTGTGCTTGCGGAATTCAATAAACTTCCATCGTATAGAACAACAAATCCCTTTTTAGCAAATGCAAGATTTACAATGTGTTTATTTGCATTGTATTTATCATCTTCAAAAAAGGCATTAAAACGATACCCAATTGCTCCTATTCCCTTTTTTGCTAAACCAACCGCTGCTCCAACAATGTGTTGGTCCGCTGTTTGCAAAACACCTCCTCTGTTCCAATCACGTTCAAACTCAATGCTTCGATAGCGCTCTATTGGAGAAAAATATTCTTGAACATATTCGTAATTTACATTCGTTAATAAAACCAAAGGTGAAATAGTATCTGCAATTTTAGAAAACGGTTTTGCATTATCAAAATTTACTTTTAATCCAAAGCCAACATCATCTTTACTATCTGCAGCTGAAAAAGTATTGATGTCGTTTTTGCTGATAGCTCCTTCAACAGAAAGTTTGCTGTTTTTATTAAGTGCATAATCAAACCCTGCCGTTACCATTTGCTTTTGTTTGGGTGTTACCAATTGAATAACGGGCTCGTAATTTCCTTTCAAGGTATTTGTTAATGTATCGGGCATCACCCATTGAAAAACTTTTCCGTTTGCACTTGTGAGTATCTGAACATAGTTTCCATTTCCCGCACCTACATTACTATACGTTACACGAAAATGCGAACTATCCACCATACCATTCGTCACATATAATCTTGCGGGACTGTATACAAATATTTGAGGAAAAATTTGTGTGCCGATTGATGTATCTGTTTTATAATATAAAACTTCATTCGTATTAAAATCAATACTATCAAAACTCGGAGTAACTGCCAACGACAAAGTATCACCAATTTCGGATAATAATTTTTTTTGTTCAGGAGATAAATCCTGCTGCAAAGGCTGATTCTTACTATCCTGCTCCGAATATACATGCAAATGCAATTTCAGTTTATTCTGTTCGTATTCATTCCCAAAATGCAAAAGTGAACGTGCATAATTTTTATCGGAGTATTGAAATTCCACCACAATTCTTTTGTCTTTTGTGATGAGTTGTTTCGCTGTAAAAATAATTTCGGAAGTATTGTAATTGATTACATAATCATTCTCTTGCCCCCTGTCCATCAATCTTCCATCGATATACACTTTTTCTGTTCCCGATAAAATAATAATGAATGGTTCGTTTTCTGCGCCTCGCAATCGGTATGGACCTTGATTGTTTTCGACTCCTTGAATTTGATTTCTTGCAAATTTTCCGCGTGATACTGCTGCACTTAATCCTGTTTTATAAAGACCTTGCTTTTTTAATTCTTTATTTTCAACATTTGTTTTTTGTATCGTTGAAAAGCTGACTCCTTGAGCCTTTTTATTAAAATTCATAAAATAACCATACGGTCGAGCCATCTGAAAATCCCCTGCAATTAATTTAGTGTTTTGATTAGAGAGCTGAATAAAAACCTTATCAAACTCTTGCAATTGCTGAGTGTTTCCATCAGGCTGAATGGGAATATTACTATCTGTTGCTGCCAAAAGTATATCCACATTATTATTTAAATGTCCGGATAACTGTAAATTCAAATTAGAGTTTACCACTACATCCTGATTATTACCAAACGAAATTCCACGAGAAATACTTCCACTTTTATTCAGTCCATCCATTTTAAAAATATCATCGTTTTTCGATTCGATGTTATAACTAAACGGATTTGTCATTCCATTCAAATCAGGTTTTATCCTATTCGCATCTTTGTGTTTTGTTTCAGAAGAAAATAAATACGGAAATGTTTTGTAAGAAGTAAGCAAGGCATCCGGAGAAATGTTGCTCTCCTTCATTTTTTTTGTGTTTAAAATAACAATGCCTTCCGCATAATTTATTTTGTAATAAGAAGTATCTATCAGAGTTCCTGAAAAAGTACTGATTTTAAAACTGCCAGGGACCAAACTCAGCGAATCGAGTTTTATCGTGTCAGAAGTAACAGAAAGTTTTTTAATGTGATTATTCCCTGCATATTGCGAATAACCGCCTATACAAAAGAGAATAAAAATAAAAACCACTATGATTTTACGCACGAACACAGAATTAAAAGTACAAATTATGTATGAACAAATGCATTTTATACATTTGCTCAAATTACATTAAACAAATACATTTGGAAAATATAAAATTCAGCCCTCCCTCTCCATTTTCAAGGAGAGGGAAAAGGGTGAGGTTTTAAAAATCATTTTATATTTTCCAATCACACTTTATATATACGTTTTAAAATGGCAAAAATTATAACCTACAACCTCAATGGTATTCGTTCGGCAATGACTAAGGGCCTAATGGACTGGCTAAAAGCTGCAAATCCCGATATTTTATGTATTCAGGAGCTGAAAGCAGAGCCCGGACAACTGGATCTTACGATTTTTGAAAATGCCGGGTATCATCATTATTGGTATCCTGCACAAAAAAAAGGCTATAGCGGAGTGGCCATTTTCACTAAACAAAAGCCCGATCATGTAGAATATGGTTGTGGAATAGCGGAATACGACTTCGAAGGCAGGGTAATTCGTGCCGATTACGGAGACGTATCTGTGATGAGCGTATACCATCCAAGTGGCAGCAGTGGTGACGACCGCCAAGCATTTAAAATAAAATGGTTGGCCGATTTTCACAAATACATTGATAAGCTGAAGCAAGAACGCCCGAAACTCATTATTTGTGGGGATTATAATATTTGTCACCAAGCCATCGACATTCATAATCCTAAGAGTAATGCCAATAGCAGTGGCTTTTTACCTATAGAAAGAGAATGGATTGACAAATTTATGAAAACAGGGTTTGTAGACAGTTTTCGGCATTTCAACAAAGAACCTCACAACTATAGCTGGTGGAGCTTCCGAGCCAATTCCAGAGCCAAAAACTTGGGTTGGCGAATCGATTATAACCTGGTGAGCAGTAATTTGGAGTCGCAAATGAGAAGAGCTGCAATACTTGCAGAGGCTAGGCATTCCGACCACTGCCCTGTTGTTTTAGAAATTGATTTCTAAAAATCAGTCCTTCGTCAGTTCTAAATCCATTTTTGGGCTAAAACTTTATCAATTCGTTATGAAATTTGCATAATATCTATATATTTGTACCTAAGAAAAATAAATCCCTATCTACTATCTGATATGAAAAAAGTTATTTACTCATTATTAATTGCAGGATTATTTGCTTCTTGCGGTGATGGAACCACAACAACAGGTGGTTCACGTGAAGCCAAAGGTGGCGTTTTTTACGGAAGCGTATTTAAAATGAATGAAGTGGAAGATTTCCGCAACCTTTACCCTTTAAACATTACCGAAGTAACCTCTCATCGTATTGCTAATCAGGTATACGAAGGCTTAGTAAAACTTTCTCAAAGCGACTTGACTGTTGTTCCTGCTTTGGCAGAAAAATGGGAAAAAAATGCAGATGCAAGTCAATGGACATTCCACTTACGTAAGGGAGTAAAATTTCATGATGACCCTTGTTTTGCTGATGGAAAAGGACGTGAAGTAACTGCAAAAGATTTTATTTTTTGTTTCGAAAAACTTTGTTCTTCTAGTCCAGAAAATCAGCAATTTGGTAACACTTTGAAAGACCGCGTTGTTGGAGCAAATGAATATTTTCAATCTACAGTCGATAAAAAACCTTTAGCTGCAGGTGTTGCAGGGATCAAAGCAGTTGATGATTACACGATTCAAATTAGTTTACTACACCCCTTTGCTGGATTCCTTAACATTTTAAGTACTCCTGGATGTTGGTTGTATCCACAAGAAGCATACGAAAAATACGGAGTGGACATGCGCGTAAAATGCGTTGGTACTGGCCCTTTCCAAGTAAAAAGTATTAAAGAAGGAGAAGCAGTTATCTTAGAACGCAATCCTAACTACTGGAATGTGGATGAACACGGGAATCAATTACCTTATTTAGATGCTGTGAAATACACATTTATTAAAGAGAAAAAATCAGAATTATTGGAATTTAAAAGAGGTAACTTGGATATGATTTTCCGTTTACCAATTGAAATGATTCCGGATATCTTAGGAGAACTTGGAAGTGCTAAAGAAGGAAATGCTCCTTTCGAAATGCAAGTAGTACCAGCAATGAGTACATTCTACTATGGCTTCCAACACCAAAGCAATATTTTCGATAAAAAAGAAGTTCGTTTAGCATTCAACTATTCTATCGACCGCGAAAAAATTGTGAACTATACTTTACAAGGTGAAGGCGTACCGGGCAGCTATGGTATTGTTCCTCCTAGCTTTAAGGCATACGATTCTAAAGCATTAAAAGGATATAATTTTGATGTGGACAAAGCTCGTAAGTATTTAGCTACTGCAGGTTACCCTGACGGAAAAGGATTTCCTAAATTAACTCTACAAATCAACAGTGGTGGTGGCGATAGAAACATTCAAACTGCTGAGGTTATCCAGAAAATGTTAAAAGAGAACTTGAATATTGATGTTGAAATCAATGTAATGCCTTTCGCTGAACATTTAGAAAGTTTAGAAACGGGCAAAGCGATGTTCTGGAGATCAGGTTGGACTGCAGATTATCCGGATCCTGAAACATTCTTGACTTTGTTATACAGCAAGCACATTCCTGAAAAATTAACTGACAAATCGTTCTTGAATTCTGTTCGTTACAAAAGCGTAAGATTCGATTCACTGTTCTCAGCAGCTATGCAGGAAGTGGATGACGCAAAACGTTTCAGCCTTTATCTTCAAGCAGATCAGCAAGCAATTGATGATGGTGCTATCATGCCAATTTTCTATGACGAAAACTATCGTTTGGTTCAAATGAACGTTCGTAACTTCCCTGCAAACGCAATGGAATATCGTGATATGTCTCGTGTTTATATCGAACCGAAACAAGAAAAAGCGGACGCTAAAAAATAATACTAAATACATTTTTACAAAAAGCCCCTCGCAATACAATATGCGAAGGGCTTTTTTGTTTCTGCTTCCCGAATTATTAACAAATTGATTGCCTTTTTATGTGGATAAACAATCTGCATACAAGTATTACTTCCTCCTATTATCAATAATTTTGCATATATAATTTAAACCCAACCCAAATGAAAATTTCTTTAAAATATCTTCTAATCATTGCACTTACATCCGGAATGTTTTCTTGTGTTCCTCAGCGAAAATTGGAAGAAGAACAAGCAAAAAGAGAAAGCTCCGAAAAAGAACTTGCTGCCTTGAAAACAACCTCAATGGACTGCGATACAAAACTAAAAGAAGCTACAAAACAGATTTCTGACGACACCAAAGTGATTACCGGTCTTCAAAAAGACACATCAATTATAGGAACAAGCTATAGAAATCTTACTTCTAAATACGATAAGCTAAATCAAATCAACGAACAGTTATTGGACAAATACAACCGATTGTTAGAAGGGAACATCGCTGACACCAAAAAAATTGCTGGTGAATTACAAATGACTCAAGAGCAGCTTTTGAAAAAACAAGATGAATTAAAATTGTTGGAAGCTCAACTAAATGCACAAAAGAAAAGTTTAGATGAATTAACTGCTGAATTAAAAAAACGTGAAGCTCGTGTTGCAGAACTGGAAGGCATTTTGAAAAAGAAAGATGAAGCAGCAAATGAATTACGAAAAAAATTATCTGATGCTTTACTCGGCTTTGAAGGCAAAGGATTAACTATTACTCAGAAAAACGGAAAAGTGTATGTTTCGATGGACGAAAGTTTATTGTTTGCATCAGGAAGTACAACTGTTGAAGCAAAAGGAGTAGATGCATTAAAAAAAGTTGCAAAAGTATTAGAACAAAATACAGATATCAATGTAATGATTGAAGGACATACAGATGATGTTCCTATGGTTGGAAAAGGTGATATTAAAGATAACTGGGATTTGAGTGTGATTCGCGCAACATCCATTGTAAAAATCATTACTAAAAATAGTTCTGTTGACCCAAAACGATTAATGGCATCCGGACGAGGAGAATACTTCCCGATCGACCCGGCAAAAACAAGCGATGCCCGCAAAAAAAATCGCAGAACCGAAATTATTTTAACTCCTAAATTGGATGAGTTGTTAAAAGTTTTAGAATCAAATTAATTAGTAGCATTGAAAAAAAGAAAAAGAAAATTGACAGGCTCGATTTTCTTTTTTCTTTTTAAGTACCATTCACCCATTTTTGCGTTATATACAATTAGTACAACAAAATATGAAGAATTTAATTTATAGTCTCGTATTGCTTTTACTCGCAAACACTTCATTTGCACAGGACCCTGTAATTGAGTTTTGGGATATTGCACAAACAAAGAAAAAAAGTGAGCAACAACTAAAGGATGGAATGCAGGACGGGAAATATATCGCCTGGTACGAAAGTGGAGACGTTGCAAAAGAAGGCACCTTTTTAAAAGGAAAACCAAATGGAAAATTCACAATCTATTATCCCGGGAAAAAACCAAAAGCGGAAGAGAATTATGAAAAAGGCAAAAAGCATGGTGCTTGGAAATACTGGTACATCAGCGGGAAAAAGGCACAAGAAACTTTTTTCAAGGAAGACAAACCCGATAGCACTTGGACGGGCTGGCATGAATCGGGCAAAATAAAAAGCACAGAAATTTATATCGCTGGAAAAAAAGAAGGAACCTGGATTTATTATTATGAAAACGGACCAAAAGAAAGCGAAGGAATTTTTAAAAATAATTTTGCTGATGGTACCTACACCGGTTGGTACTCAAACGGAAACAAGCAAAAAGAAGGAATATATAAAAAAGACAATCAAATTGGTTTGTGGAAAGAATACTTTCGGAGCGGAAAACCAAAACAAGAATTACAATTTGAAAACAATGAAGTGCTCCTAGTGAACCTGTGGTTTGAAACCGGTGAACAGCCAATTAAAAACGGGAACGGAAAATTTACACTTGTATATGATAATGGCAAAAAGAAAGGAGAAGGGAATTACAAAGATGGACGCATGGATGGCGAATGGTTATTCTACTTGGCCACAGGAGAAAAAGATTTTAAAGTGAATTATGGAAAAGGCAAAAAAAATGGCCCATGCACCAATTGGTTTATCAATGGAATTGTAAAAAGTGAAGGTCCATTTGTAAACGATAAAAAAAATGGATATTGGAAATTTTACAATGTAAACGGGAAAATGCAAATTGAAGGAACACTTACCGATAACCAAAGAACAGGAAAATGGATGTATTGGTATGCCAATGGAACAAAAGAAACAGAAGGGTTTTACAAGAATGATATGATGGATAGCCTTTGGACTTATTATTATAACGATGGATCAAAATGGAAAGAAGGGAATTATAAAGAAAATCTGAAAACCAATCTATGGACTACTTGGTATGAAAACGGACAAAAATTAGAGGAAGGAAATTATGTGGCTGGCAAGGAAGAAGGAGTTTGGCATTCTTGGTTCGACAATGGAGTAATGAAAAATGAGGGGCATTTTAAGCAAGGGAAAATGGATGGCAGCTGGAAAGCTTGGTTCCCAAACAAAAATCCGAATTACGAAGGGTTTTATTCTACCGAAGAAAAACAAATGACCCTCAAATACACTTTTAAGGAAAAAGTAAAAAAGGATTCCGTTACTTGCAAATCAGGGAACTGGAAATATTATTTTGATAATGGGAAAGTGAAAGAAGAAGGATCTTATAAATCAGGGCAAAAAGAAGGGCATTGGACCTTCTGGACAACTTACGGTATAAAAGAAAGGGAAGGCGACTATATTGATGAAAAACCAACTGGTTTGTGGACCTATTATTATGAAACTGGTGTAAAATCGATGGAGCAAACATTTAAGGATGGGAAATTAAGCGGAGATTGCAGCTCATGGTACGAAGATGCAAAGCTGAAAAGCACAACTTCATACACTTTGGTGAAAGATAAAAAAGGCTTGCGAATTGAAAGCAAACCCAATGGGAAATGGACCTATTTTGATAAAAATGGGAACATTATGATGGAAACAACCTATAAAAAGGGCGAAAAAGTAAATTAATTACCTTCTAGGGTGATGATGACTATGCGCTTTGTGCTTCATGTTTTGCGCTCTAACCGCTCTCACTTCATCTTCTTTTATTCTGCGTTTTCTAGCCAAAATTGTTGTAAACCAGGCAATTCCAATTACAACTGAAAATCCAAGTCCCATATATACATAACTCATGATTTCCTCATTACGAATTCTTTCAAGTTCTTGAGAAGAAGAATTCAAGCTTTTTGCAATATTGGCTATTGAAGGACCCGCATCGTCTGACACTGCTGCAGTATTTGCAGAGTCCGTAACCACAGAATCAGTCTGCGCAATTATTAGTTGTGAACTAGAAATGAGAACTAAAACTAACAACGCAAAAGACCTCAAAACCATCACTCCTGTTGGCTTTTTGTATGTTTTTTGTATGACTTCCATAATAGTGTTTTTTTAAATGTATGCGAAATCTTTAAATAAATTAGGAGTAGATATAGGGCAAAAATAGTTAAAAAGCAACATGTTTTATACCTGTTAGACGTAAATTTATCATTATAGGTTGCTGTAAAACCACTATTTGACGAAAAATTGTTAACATGGCTTTACTCAAAAAGTTTGGAAATATAAAAGAATGATGTATATTTGCAGCGTTAAAATAAAAGAACAATAGAAAGAGGGGACAAAAGTCCCCTCTTTCTATTCATATAATCGATATGATTTCGGCAGATAGAATACAAAACATTGCAGCAGAAAAATTGGCTGAAAGCACTAATTTTATTGTAGATATAACAGTAAAGTCAGGAAATAAAATTACCGTTCTTTTGGATAATGACCAAGGTGTTTCTATCAGCGATTGCGTGGCTATGAGCCGACATATCGAATCAAATTTAGATAGAGAAGCAGAGGATTTTGAGTTGAATGTAATGTCTCCAGGACTATCAGAGCCATTTAAAATTCTTCGTCAATATCAAAAAAATATTGGAAAACAGGTGGATATAGTTACAAAGGAAGGCAAAAAATTAAGCGGTAAACTATTGAAAGCTAACGATTTAGGAATTGAAGTAGAAAGCAAATCAAAAGAACGCGTTGAAGGTAAAAAAGGAAAACAATTAATTATGAGTAAGATCAATTTAACATTTAATCAAATCAAAGAAACTAAAATTGTAATATCATTTTAATCATTAAACACAATGGAAAGCATTAATCTAATTGAATCGTTCTCAGAATTCAAAGAAGTAAAAAACATCGACAGAGCAACTTTAATGAGCATCATTGAAGATGTATTTCGCAGCATGTTATTAAAAAAATACGGCTCAGATGAAAATTTCGATATCATCGTTAACCCTGATCGTGGCGACATTGAAATTTGGCATAACCGTGAAGTTGTAGATGATGAATTTGCTGACGATAGTTTTGATTACGATGAAGCGAAGCACATCTCTTTGGCAGAAGCTAAAAAAATTGATGCTGATCTTGATTTAGGAGAAGAAGTTGTTACACCCGTTAAATTAGAACACTTTGGAAGACGCGCTGTATTAGCGGTTCGTCAGAATTTAGTTTCTAAAATTTTAGAATTAGAAAAAGATAGCTTATACAAAAAATACAAAGAAAGAGTAGGCGAAATTATGTCCGGAGAAGTTTATCAGATCTGGAAAAAAGAATTGCTTATTTTAGATGAAGATGGAAACGAATTATTGTTACCTAAAACAGAACAAATTCCATCCGATTTCTTTAAAAAAGGAGATACATTAAAAGCAGTTGTTGCTCGCGTAGATATGAAAAACAACTCTCCTGTAATTGTTCTTTCTCGTACTTCACCTGCTTTCCTTGAGCGTTTATTCGAATTGGAAGTTCCTGAAGTATTTGACGGATTAATCACTATCAAAAAGATTGTTCGTGAACCAGGCGAAAGAGCTAAAGTAGCAGTTGAATCCTACGATGACAGAATTGACCCGGTTGGTGCATGTGTTGGTATGAAAGGTTCTCGTATTCACGGAATTGTTCGTGAATTGCGTAACGAAAACATTGATGTAATTAATTTTACAAGCAACCCTTCATTGTTTATTACTCGTGCTTTAAGTCCGGCTAAAATTACTTCCGTAAAAATTGATGAAGAAACAAAACGTGCTGAAGTATTTTTAAAACCAGATCAAGTTTCATTGGCAATCGGGAAAGGTGGTCATAACATTAAACTTGCAGGTAAATTAACAGGATACGAAATTGACGTTTACCGTGATACAGATATTGATTTAGAGGATGTGGATTTAGAAGAATTTTCAGACGAAATTGAAAGCTGGATCTTGGATGAATTGAAGAACATTGGTTGTGATACTGCAAAAAGTGTATTGGAATTATCAACGGAAGAATTGGTAAAACGTACCGATCTGGAAGAAGTAACAGTAACAGAAGTAAAAGCAATTTTACAATCTGAATTTGAGTAAAATTACGTGGGATTACGTTTTTCGTAATTTCAATGTCACCCTGAGCATTCTGCGTTGAAGCAGACACTATCGAAGGGCGTATTTCGTAGTAACATTTAAAAAATATATGTCAGAAAACAAAGGACAACGATTAAGTAAGGTTGCAAAAGAGCTCAATGTAAGTATTGGGACTATCACCGATTTCCTGAAAGGGAAGGGACATGCTGTGGAAAATAATCCCATGGCTAAAATTACCGATGAGCACTATGATCTGCTTGCTAAAGAATATCAATCAGAAAAAGCTGCTAAAGAAGAAGCGAAGCAAGTAACTTCCAGCACCCGTGCAAAGAAAGAAAGTATTACGTTAGAAGATGCTAAAAAACCTGAATCGAAGAAAGAAGAAGAAGAAGACATTATTATAAAAAACATTCCTAATCTTCCTATTGCAAAAGAAAAAGTAGTTGAAAAGCCTGTAAAAGAAGAGGAAGTAGAAAAAGAAGTTATAAAATCGGATGTTAAGCTAACGGTTGTTTCCAAAATTGATTTGGATGCCATCAACAGCAAAACAAAACCAACAAAAAAATCAAAAGAAGCGAAAGAAGAAGAAGCGAAAGAAGAAAAGAAAACAAAAACAGCCGCAAAAGGAAAAGGAATATCTAAAAAGGAAGAAGTAGTTGAAGAAACTACTTCAACTCCGATTAGTGTAACGGAAACACCAAAGGAAGTTACTGTTCCAGAAGAGCCTGCAAAAATAGATTTTTATGAAACAAAAGTAGAAAAGCTGGAAGGCCCTAAAATTATGGGGAAAATTGAACTTCCTGTAAAAGAAGAACGCAAAAAAAATCCAGTTGCTTCTTCTTCTGCTACCAATGCTGACAATAAGAAAAAGCGGAAACGAATTAAGAAAAGTTTTGGTGGAGCAACATTGGGCGACACTTGGGATCCTACTAAAAAACCAGGAACCGAAGGTGCTGCAAAAATAAATGATACTCCTCGTAAACAATATCCTATTACTGCACAAAATTCAGGCGGACCACGTGGGAAATTTAATCCTCGCGCTCCGAAAGTTGAATTAACCCCTGACCAGGTTGCTGCACAAGTAAAAGAAACACTTGCACGATTAAGTGGTGCCGGGAAATCAAAAGCTTCGAAACACCGTAAATCTAAACGGGAAACTGTAAGTGAACGAATTCAGGAAGCTGCAGATCAACAAGAATTAGAAAAAAAGATTATCAAAGTAACCGAATTCGTTTCCGCAAATCAGTTGGCGCAAATGATGGACATTTCGGTGAATGAAATTATTTCTACTTGTATGAGTCTGGGAATGTTCGTATCCATCAATCAACGATTGGATGCTGAAACTATTTCCATTGTTGCCGAAGAATTTGGATACCAACTTGAATTCGTTTCAGTTGAAGTACAAGAAGCAATCAAAGAAGAAGAAGATACGGAGGATCAGTTATTGGATCGTTCACCAATTGTAACTGTAATGGGTCACGTTGACCATGGTAAAACCTCTTTATTGGATTACATCCGTAAAGCCAACGTTATTGCAGGTGAAGCCGGTGGAATCACGCAGCACATTGGTGCATACAATGTAACATTAGATTCAGGAAAAACAATTACATTCTTGGATACTCCCGGTCACGAAGCCTTTACAGCGATGCGTGCTCGTGGTGCTCAAGTAACTGACGTTGCAATTATTGTGATTGCAGCTGACGATAGTGTAATGCCTCAAACAACAGAGGCTATCAATCACGCACAAGCTGCAGGTGTTCCAATCATTATTGCAATTAATAAAATTGATAAGCCAGGAGCAAATCCTGATAATATTCGTCAAGCATTATCACAAATGAATATCCTTGTGGAAGAATGGGGCGGAAAAGTACAATGTCAGGAAATATCCGCTAAGAAAGGATTAAACATTGATGCGCTTCTTGAAAAAGTTTTGCTGGAAGCAGAAATGTTAAACCTAAAAGCCAATCCAAATAAAAATGCAAGTGGAACTGTTATTGAATCGGAATTAGATAAAGGACGAGGATATGTTAGTACTATTTTAGTTGAAGCAGGAACATTAAAAGTTGGAGATATTGTATTGGCAGGATGTTTCAGCGGTAAAGTAAAAGCATTACATAACGAACGCGGACAAGTTGTAAAAGAAGCAGGACCTGCAATGCCGGTATCCTTGCTTGGTTTAAGCGGTGCGCCACAAGCGGGTGATAAATTTCACATCATGAACGATGAGCGTGAAGCACGCGAAATTGCTGCAAAACGTTTACAATTACAACGTGAACAAGGTATCCGTACCAACAAACACATTACATTGGATGAGATTGGAAGACGTTTAGCGATAGGCGATTTCAAAGAATTGAACGTAATTGTAAAAGGTGACGTGGATGGTTCGGTAGAAGCGTTAGCCGATTCATTGCAAAAATTATCTACTGAAAAAGTTCAGGTAAAAATTATTCATAAATCCGTTGGAGCAATTTCTGAATCCGATGTATTGTTGGCTTCTGCTTCCAATGCGATCATTATCGGATTCCAGGTGCGACCATCAGCAGGTGCACGTAAGATTGCAGATGTGGAGCAAATTGATATCCGTTTATATTCTATTATCTACAAAGCGATTGAAGAAATTCAGGCAGCTATGGAAGGTATGTTGGCTCCTGAGTTCCAGGAAAAAGTGGTTTGTAATATTGAGATACGTGAAGTATTTAACATCACAAAAGTGGGAACCATTGCAGGATGTTTTGTATTGGATGGTAAAGTAACGCGTAATACCAAAGTGCGTATTATCCGCGATGGTATTGTGGTTCACGATGGTGAACTGGGTTCATTAAAACGTTTCAAAGACGATGTAAAAGAAGTAAACAAAGGATTTGAGTGTGGATTAAACATCAATGGATTCAACGATATTAAAGTTGGAGATATTATTGAAGGATATGAAATGGTTGAGGTGAAAGCGAAGTTGTAATTCAGAATCAAGATAATTTGATATAAGAAATAAAAAACTCCCGCTCCGTAATTTACGGAGCGGGAGTTTTTGTTCTTACTAAACTAATTATTTTTTCGAAGCACACCCTTCTCCCATTGGAGAAGGTGTCCGCCTTTGCGGACGGATGAGGTCTATTTCAATTTAGTAATATTACTAATCTCAGCAGGCATCCCCACAGCACAACCTGCGGGCTGAGGCATTTTCAAAGGATGATAATCAAATGTTATGTTTTGTCCATCCACATCAATATCTTTATTTAATTTATCTTTAGGGATAAGAACAATCTCCGCAACTTCATCATGAGCCAATATGATAATTACTGTTTCACATCCACCTGCACGATACTTATGAGAAACCTTTCCTGCATGTGCTCCTTGCTTGTTGTCAGAAGCTGTTGTATTGGTTGTCTCCATAGTTGTTGTAGTTCCCGAAATACTCGGAGTTGAAGAGGAAGAACTTGTTGTAGATGCAGAAGAAGTTGCCCCTTTTTTTGCTTTACAGCTTATAGCAATACTCGCAGAAATTACAACGCCTAAAATGATTAAAATCGATTTCATAATGTTATGTGTTGGTTTTATATAAAAACACTCGTGCAAATCGCATTCCAAATTCGGAATGGCGCTGCACGAGTGCTATATTAGTATAACTAAACTCTTATTTTACAAATACTTTAATTACTCTTTGGAAGTTTGGATTACCAATTCTTACCAAATACGTTCCAGTAGCTAAACCAGCAACAGTAACAGTAGTTTCAAAAGAGTTTCCGTTAGGAACTACTT
>Ga0163149_10001186_pt1 | contig 33801 bp, 31 predicted proteins | sample OliLakLV19MP5G1_FD_148604 | JGI IMG/M metagenome (GOLD analysis project Ga0163149, IMG submission 148604) | Freshwater microbial mat bacterial communities from Lake Vanda, McMurdo Dry Valleys, Antarctica - Oligotrophic Lake LV.19.MP5.G1 | ecosystem: Environmental > Aquatic > Freshwater > Lake >... | reverse complement strand
CTTTTCTCCTTTTGTCCTGCTACCAAACAAATCAACAAAAGCAGAATGAAATTTACTATATCATCAAACACTATACTCAAACGCAAAACGATACTTCATACAAAGATGCCCCGCCTCCACCGCCACCACCGCCTGCCATTTTTTATTGTAACCACAATTTTATTTTAGTTGACACATCGAGAATTTTTTATCACAATAAGCATATCTTTTATTCTTGTCGATATAATTTGGAAGAAAACAAACCGCCAAGAATATTTCTAACACCAGATAGTATAATTGAAATAAACCCCAATGAGCTATTAGATTTTCTTACCACTATTATCCCGGATTCTATTGCAGTTAATGAAAAAATATTTGCGGCAATATCATCTCCAAAAGACACTATATACAACCGATCATTTAAAATTATTCGTGATTATTTTAAAAGTATGGGTTTGCGCAGACATTTAATAAGAAACTGGACCGAGGAAGAGCAATATGTCGTAACTGCAAAAATTGAGAAAAAACAATATGACGCTAATATGATAGATTGGAAAGTAGGATTCGTTGATCCTCTTGATACAGTTTTGAGCCCACCTTCTACTAGGTAGAAAACTCTATGTTATTGATAACAAATTTTAAAATTTGCATCTTGAAAAACAAATTCTTTACAGCAATTATTATTGCTCTTTCATTCTTATCCTGCATTAACACCAAAAAAGACAACCGAAAAATTGCTGCGGCAGAAAAAGAGTGTTCATTGAAAAAAGACATTGCAGGTCTCGATATACGTTTTTATGGCTATTTCAAATCAGAGGCCGATTCCATTAACATAAAAATTAAAAGAGGAAACCAGCTAGTAGAAAACTACAACGATAAAATTTCGGAGAAAATTGAAGATTCATTACGACATATGCGGCGATATGAAATTTCAAAAAATATTTTACTCACGGATACAGTTTTAATAAAAATAAAATCAGAGCCCGATAAAAAAATATATGATTTTAAATACCTGGTCCGACCACATTTTTCAATGACTACCAGGAATTGGGGCTGTGACTTTTATCAACTAACTATTGATGGAAGTACAAAGACAGGCAATCAAGTCAGCATCATAAAAAGCAGCTGGAAGAAACTTGAAAAGAAAGACTTTGGGAGCTATTACAATCACCAATAACTAAGTTAACGTTGTGGACAAGTATGACTACTTCATATTTTTCTTCTTGCATTTTGCCTGCCTGCAAGTAGCCGTTTCGGCAAAGCCAGGCCTGACCAAAATAACGGCAAAAGTTAATTTGTAAAATAAGTAATTAAAATTCCGCCCCTACAGGGCTTAAACTTTCTTCTGTAATTTTTTTACCAAGATTTCGTCCCTACAGGACTTAGCTATAGGTTATGCAAAATTGTATTTTGTAATTAGATCAAAGCTCCAGAGGAGCGACATATTGGTAAAAACAAATGAAAAAAAACTTAAAACTCCGTAGGAGTGACATCCATTACCTCTACTTAAGATAACACAACACACGTTCTCGATACTTTCTGCTTCGCAGAAAACTCGAACTGACAACGCACTGTTTTCAATTTGAAAAATAGTTAATTAAAATTCCACCCCTGCGGGGCTTAAACTTTCTTCCGTAATTTTTTTACCAAGATTTCGTCCCTACGGGACTTAGCTATAGGTTATGTAAAATAGTACTTTGTAATTAGATCAAAGCTCCAGAGGAGCGACATATTGGTAAAAAAGATGAAAAAAAACTTAAAACTCCGTAGGAGTGACATCCATTACCTCCACTTAAGATAACGCAACACACGTTCTCGATACTTTCCGCTTCGCAGAAAAACTCGAATTGACAAGAGCATGCAACCCACATTTGAGATATTTCGCAGAAAACAAGTGAGTAAACTAACATTTCACTAAGTCAAAAGCTTGTTTCACTAATTCCCACTAGCAAATTATATACATCAAAAGTAATTTTGAAACATAACAAAAACGTTAAATCATGAAAACTATAAATCTAAGTGTCCTATTTGCACTTACTCTAATAACCCAATCATTTATTTCCTCAAAAAAAATTAATGTTAAACCTGAAGAGAGATCTGACGTCATTTACAAGGGCAATTCAGTTTCAGATAGTGTTGAAATAAATAACATTCAGAAAAAATCACAACAAAAGGCTGCACTGGTTGACTTTGAGGCTTACGATAAATTAGTAGATGAAGTTAAGGAACACAGAAAAAGTAGATTATTAAATTTTCAGGAATTTATCAAAACAAGCAAGGAACAAAATGTAATTATTCTTGATACGCGTTCAGATTCTATGTATGCCAGCAAACATTTGAAAGGAGCTTTACACTTGAATTTTGCAGATTTTACTCAAGAAAATTTAGCAAAAATAATCCCTTCAACAGATTACAAAATATTGATTTATTGTAACAATAATTTTGCTGATGATCGCATCTATTTTCCAACTAAAGCAGCTTTTCCAAAAGTTTCTTCTTCTATAACCAAGGACCAAAAGGCATTAACCTTAGCACTTAACATTCCAACCTATATTAATTTATATGGGTATGGATACAAAAATGTATTCGAGTTAAATGAATTAGTAAGTGTCTTTTTTTCTGAAGCAGTATTTGAAGGCACTGAAGTGGCTAATACTGACTTTAAATAAAGATTTAAGTAACACAATCCAAATTCTTTAAAATACCGATATGAAAAAAAACACCTTCACAGCTATCGCTACAGCTATTGCAATTGTTTGTTTCTCTTATGAAATGTTTTCTGAATCATCAAAAAAATATACACCTAAACTGCAAAGAGTAACTGTTTATTTACAAGGGGCGCATCTTTATTATAACGAAAGTGTAAACCTACAAGCAGGCAATAACGAAATTGTTTTTGAAAACATTTCACCTGATCTATCCGCGTCTTCTTTACAAGCAAGCTGTATAGAGGCAGTTGTTATGGACATAAAACACAACCTTAAATACAAAGAGAAAATACCCGTTAGCCGTAAATACGATAGGGAGATTACAAGTATTTTAGATTCATTAGAAGAACTAAATTACCTGATAAAGGACCTGGATAATAAATACCTGGTACTTACCACTGAAAAACAAATGTTACTTAACAACCGAATAATTAAGGGAGAACCTTTGAGAGATTCTCTTCCATTATTACGCGATGGGATGTCTTTTTTAAAAGAAAAACTTAATTCAATTTATGAGCAGGAATTAAAAATTGAACGTACTAAAAGCAAAATTTTAAAGCAAAAATCGAAACTGAATACTCGTTATAATGCCCTTCTTTTACTTCAAAGCGGAACCGATAATTCCAATCCTGAAGCCACACAACCAATTCAACAAGTCATTGTAACCCTTTATGCAGATGCCCCGATAATGGCTCAAATTAATTTCAACTATTTTGTTCAAACAGCTAATTGGATTCCAATTTATGACTTACAAGCAACTTCAGTAAATAAGAATATTCAAGTGAAATATTTTGCCAGCGTTACACAAAATACAAAATTGGAATGGACGAATGTTCCTTTGACAATAAGCACCAGCAATCCAAATGAGACAAATGTAAAACCCGAGCTCAGCCCTTGGTATTTAAACTTTGTAGAGTATTTGAAGAAATATCCTTCTGGATATTATAATGGCTTGTCAAACGTAATTATCCCCATACAAGGTGAGACCTTAATGGGTTTAAAAGATGAAAAAAAGAAAGAAGATTTGAAGAATGAATCCTATCTCAACAATTATGTTCAAATCACAGAAAACTTAATACGAACTGAATATGAAATAAAAATGAAATACACTATCCCCGCTGATGGCAAAACACACAAAGTCTTAATTGATCAAAAAGAGATGCCAATGTCGATGCAATTTGCAGCTGCACCCAAAGTTTGTACAGATGCTTTTTTGGTAGCGAGAGTAACGAAATGGGAAGATATGAATATAATACCGGGTAATGCCCGCATATATTTTGATGGAGGATACGTTGGTGAAATTTATTTAAACACCTCTACTACCACAGATACACTTAACATAGGTTTAGGACGAGATAAAAACATTGCACTTACCCGAAAAAAGATAAATGAAAATTATAAGACAAAAATAATTTCAGATGAAAAAATAGAAACAAGGACGATCGAATTAATGGTTCGCAATACCAAAAACATCCCTATTGAAATAATGATCGATGATCAAATACCTGTTGCAAGAGGCTCTGATGATATTAAAGTAGTTTTATTAAATAGTGATGAAGCGAAATTAGATCCTGGTACTGGAAAACTAACGTGGAACAAAAAACTCAAATCAAAAGAGACCGAAAAAATCACATTTATTTATGAAATACGCTATCCTAAAGGAAAGGTACTGGCGGGTTTATAGAAAAATCTTAAAATACAAGGCTGCAGCAAACGCTTCAGCTGGTAATATTTCAAAATAAAGATAATCTACTATTTCTCCTCCTGCAAAAACGGATAACGATAATCAACCGGTGGTACAAAAGTTTCTTTGATTGTACGTGGAGAAACCCAACGTAATAAATTAATCATGGATCCCGCTTTATCATTAGTACCGGAACCTCTGGCACCGCCAAATGGCTGCTGACCAACAACAGCGCCTGTAGGCTTATCATTGATGTAAAAATTACCTGCTGCATTCACTAGTTTTTTAGTGGCTAGTTCAATTGCATAACGATCCTGCGCAATGATACATCCTGTAAGTGCGTAAATAGAAGTGCCATCAAGAATTGTTAGTGTTTCTTCAAATTTATTTTCGTCATATACGTATAGCGTCAATACCGGACCAAATAACTCTTCACACATGGTCACGTACTTAGGATCCTTAACCAGAATAATAGTTGGCTCAATAAAATATCCTTTTGATTTATCATAATTACCACCAGCAATTACTTCAACATCTTTATCTTTCTTAGCAGCATCAATATACTTCGCCAGCTTATCAAAAGATTTTTCATCGATCACCGCATTGATAAAATTTCCAAAGTCTTCAGGTGGTCCCATCTTAAATGATTTAAGATCTGCCAACACTTGTTCTTTCACAGCCGACCAAATATTAGAAGGAACGTACGCCCTTGAAGCAGCTGAACATTTTTGTCCCTGGTATTCAAACGCACCACGGGAAATTGCGGTAGCTACCACACTTGCATCCGCACTTTTATGTGCCATGATAAAATCTTTTCCACCTGTCTCCCCTACTATACGCGGATATGATTTATAAATTGCAATGTTCTCACCTACTGTTTTCCAAATGCTTCTGAAAACTTCCGTTGATCCTGTAAAATGTATTCCCGCAAAATCAGGATGAGAAAAAATAACATCAGCCGCATCCGGGCCGGAAGGATAAATCAAATTGATCACACCATCAGGCACTCCTGCTTTTGTAAATATTTCCTTCAACACATTTGCAGAATAAATCTGAGTGTTGCTTGGTTTCCAAACCACCACATTGCCCATCATAGCGCAAGAAGTTGGAAGATTACCAGCGATCGCCGTAAAATTAAATGGAGTAAGTGCATAAATAAATCCTTCAAGAGGCCGCTGCTCTAACCTGTTCCAGATGCCGGGAGCCGAAGCAGGTTGCTGCTTGTAGATCTCCGTCATGTATTGAACATTAAAACGTAAAAAATCTATGATCTCGCATGCAGAATCTATTTCGGCTTGGTATGCGCTTTTTGATTGACCCAACATCGTTGCTGCATTCAACTTCGCTCTGTAAGGACCTGCAATTAATTCAGCCGCTTTTAAAAATATACTTGCCCTGTGTTCCCATGAAAGTTTTTCCCACTGAGGCTTAGCAGCTAATGCCGCATCGATCGCCTGCTTCACATGCGACTTATCACTTTTATGATAATGCGCCAGTAAATGTTTATGATCATGCGGAGGAGAAAGAGGCATTTTATTATTTCCTCTTACTTCTTTACCACCAATATACATGGGGATGTCCAATTGCACTTTGCGCAATTCGGTTAACATATTTTTCAGCTCTTTGCGCTCAGCACTTCCGGGAGCATAATTTTTTACCGGCTCGTTATGAGCAACCGGAACATTAAAAAAACCTTTAGGCATATACTTCTATTTTATATACAAAAGTAATGAAAGCTTCCGGTTAGAAAAAGAAAGAAATCAAGATCTGACTTACAAGATTGCAATAAAAAAAAATGGTTCTTCCGGTCAATTAGGAATAATTTAACAATCAAATAAACAGCTTTTAAAACCTGAACATTGCTTTCGTTCAGGGACAACAGATTTAAAAATAAATGAATACCTAAAAATTCAATGAAAAAACCACTAACGTCGTTTTATGTATGATTACAACTGTTATAACCATACTTACGTCATGCAAAAAAGAGGAAGCTAAAACTACACCAGATCAATCCTCTATTAAAATTGCTACAGCGATACCCATAGATTCTAATTCGTTCTTTATTTCGGGAGGCGCATTCAGCAATACATATGTAGATTTGAATGACTCTTCTATGGGAAATTATTTTGACAGTACTGTCTTTGGCGGCTTGTATGATATTACCGATTTAAGATCCATCAGATATAGTACCTATGATCAGTTTTATATGGATATCCAAGGTTGTAATTCACTGGGCACTTATACAATCAGTTCGGCCTTAGGAAATGCAAGTGGCCTTATAATATCAGTAAACGGATTATCACTTTCATCAAGTTCTACAACGACAAACATTACTGTTAACATAACCCAATTCGGAAATGTAGGCCAAAAAATAATTGGCACATACTTAGGCAGTATCATTGATGGGTTAACCACTTACACGTTAACTGGTGGACAGTTTTCTATACGGAGGCAATAGTGGTCAAATAATAAAATACTCGCAGAAGAAAAGAATAAAAAAAAGAAAGAAAACTTAATTCAGCCTTGCAGGCATCATGAGTTCAAACTCAGGAATATTTACATAAAACTGGGCACCATCCATCTCACGCATCATCAGATATGTTCCATTCATTTTACCAATATCGGTATTTAAATTACAAGCCGATTCATATTCATAAACTTCACCGGGAGTAAGTACAGGCTGCTGGCCAACTACACCTTCACCCTCAACTTCTCTATACTCGCTGCATGAATCAAAAATGAACCAATGCCTCCGCAGTAACTTAACCACATACTCACTATTATTTTCAATAATTACCCGGTAAGAGAACAAAAAGTATCTCTGATCAGGGTTGGAGTGGTCATACTGAAACTCAGCCTGAACTGTTACTTTGACTCCGTGGGTCACTAAGGTTACTGTTTGCATAACTCTTTAGTTTTTACAAGTATAATTACTGCATTTGCCAATTTTGGAAACCCGATCGAATACTTATTAACATTCATATCAACATTTCCTACTATTAAGACGTATTACCCTAACCAAAAGTTGCCATCATTTAAAGAGTGGTTACTAAAATAAAATGAACGGTTGAATTACAGAATAAAAGGGAAAGGCCATTCAGACATGTAATATGGGCTATAAAGTAGATTTAAACGACCGTTTTTACAATGGTATCTTGGAAACAAGCATTGAGTGTGTTATTTTTTAATAATCCCTATGGTTACAAAACGAATAATATTTATTTTATTATTTCTACTCAGTAAGCTCCTTTCCACAGCACAACCCAACCAATGGACATGGATGAAAGGTGATAATACGCCAAATCAACCAGCTAATTATGGGACTAAGGGTGTTCCGAATGCTGCCAATAAACCCCATGGCGCATACGAGTCAGCACAGTGGGCAGATAAGCATGGAAATCTATGGCTTTTTTGCGGAGGCAATGGATTTTATAATACGTTATGGAGATATGAGCCGACAACAAATAATTGGACATGGATGAATGGTGATACACTGCCAATTCAACACGGAATATACGGTACAAAAGGTGTGGCTTCGGCACTTAATTCACCGGGTGGAAGGATGGCAGGTATTGCTACTTGGACCGATACCACAGGATATTTATGGCTCTTTGGCGGGTTGGGAATGGATGAGGCAAGCCTAATGGCATCTAATTTAAATGATCTTTGGAGATATGACCCAAACCCCTTAAGTCCAACGTTTAACCAATGGACATGGATGAGTGGAACAAAAATAATTGATCAGAAAGGGCACTATGGAACAAAAGGAATTCCGGGAATAAATAATTATCCGGGCGGAAGAATGAAAACATCCTGCACATGGGTAGATAAAGGCGGGGATTTATGGCTTTTCGGAGGAACAGGAAAAGATTCAGTTAATAACGGTCAATTTACTCCGATGGGATATTTAAATGATCTTTGGAGATATAATATTAGCACCAATACATGGACATGGGAAAACGGAGATCCGCTTATTAATCAGAATGGAATTTATCTAACAATGGGTACATCCAATCCGAATTGCAAACCAGGAGGAAGAGTAATTTACACCAGCTGGACAGATATAAACGGAAATTTCTGGTTGTACGGAGGCACCGGCCTCGATGGAGTATCTGGTACACCGGCAGATCTGAATGATATGTGGAAATATGATATGGATCCACTAAGCCCTGCATTTAATGAATGGACATGGGTTTCGGGCAGTTCTACCATTTCCGGACAGGCACCAATATCATATGGAGCTAAATGTGTCTCATCTGTAAACAATAATCCGGGAACAAGATCCAATACAAGAGCCAGGTGGACGGATGTCTGTGGAAACTTTTGGATGTTCAGTGGTAACTCGGGTTTAACAAATGATCTTTGGAAATATAAGCCCGGTTCAGGGATATGGACCTGGGTGAGTGGAGATAACACATCTAACACTCCGGGAGTATATGGTATTCAAGGTGTCTCATCTCCCTTAAACAAACCTTGCGCAAAAAATGGTTCTGTAGGATGGATAACCAATAGTGGGTTTTGGATTTTTGGCGGACAGAATAACGCCTTAAGCTTTACTGATGAAATGAATGACCTTTGGAAATATGTTCCGGATTCTGTTTCGGCAAATTTTACAAGCAATGTTTCCTCCGGCTGCGCGCCACTTATTGTAAATTTTAACAACGCAAGCACCGGAAACTGCAATGAAATAAAATCCTTTGAATGGAATTTCGGTGACCCAACATCAGGAGTAAACAATACCTCATCAAACATTAATCCTTCTCATATATTTATACCAGGCAATACAACATTCACAGTTTCACTTATGGTAGAAAGCTGCACCGGAGCCATCGACACTTCTAAGAAAACAATTATTACTAACAGTGTTTTAGCTTTAACGATTACACCTACAACATCCCTTTCAATTTGTAATGGAGACAGCGTAACCGTTAGTGTAAACGGAGGAACAAATTATACCTGGAATCCATCAGGAGGAATAAATTCATCAACAGGATCGATGATCATTGCAAAGCCTACATCTTTTTCAACTTACACTTTAACAGGATCCAATGGCAGCGGCTGCAGTGCAGCACAGGTAATTACATTTTCGGTCACAAATTATCCATTGATAAATGTAAGTAATGATACAAGTATTTGTTATGGAGAACATATTACACTAACTGCATCCGGAGGAAACACCTATGTGTGGAACACCGGAACATCAGCCGCATCAACACTTGTTAATCCCACAGTATTAACATCATATATAATTTCCGTTTACAATGGAGCTTGCATGAGCACGGACAGCATCCATGTGAATGTACTTCAGCTGCCATTTGCAAATGCCGGAACGGACACAACAATTAAACAAGGCGAAACAGTTACTCTTTCTGCAAATGGTAATGGAACCTATTTGTGGAGACCATCTACAGGATTAAGTTGCATTACATGTTCAAATCCTATTGCAACACCCCAGGTTCCAACCGAGTATATATTAATAGTAACCAATGCGAACGGATGCACTTACTCGGACACAATGTACATTAATGTAGAACAAAACAATTGCAAAGATTTTTTCATCCCCAATGTGTTTTCACCAAATAACGACGGACAAAATGACTACGAATGTGTTATGGGAGCTTGCGTAAAAGCTGCATACATTATCATTTATGATCGCTGGGGTACAAAGATCTTTGAAACAACAGATCACATTCAATGCTGGGATGGAAAATACAAAGGAAAAGAAATGGATTCAGGAGTATATCTCTATAATGCAAACATCACTTTTATATCAGGCGAAACTATAAATCAAAAAGGAAACCTTACACTGATCAGGTAATATTAATATGTGCCACGGGAAGAATTTACTCGCTTCACCCCCACTAATCTATCGTAATAAGTTCCCTGCATACGATGATAAACATAAATAGAATAATCATTCTCTGTTTCAACATGAGAGCCTTCGGTGTAAGTAACATCAGGAATATTTTCCCCATCACGTATAAAAACGTATTGATAATTGTAATAACCCTGCTTCAGATATAATTTTCCTTCATAACCTCCGCGTGCAACATTGTATGTCAGCATATTTTCCTTAATACAATGCCAATCAGTTAACCCGCCAAAAATATAGAAATTGCCATCCACTTCAAGCGGAGTGTATGGAAGAAAAAAATGAACGTATGTATAATCAGCTTCGATATCGCTGTTATGATTTCCTTCAACTTTCACCGTATACTTTCCGTTTATATCAGTTGCAGTTGAATAATATTTTTTAAAACTTGTTTTTTCGTCCGGCAACAAATCAATGTGATTTACATTTAAAGAGTCGTGTCCGAATGATTTTATCCTATCACTTCGGTAGCGAAGATTTTTAATATCGAAATGCCTAAATTCATTACCTCCCGGAAATACATTTACATCATTATAATCATAAACTAATTCTTTATCCTTCACAAACAAAGGTTTTATATTTGGCGAAGCATTATCCCAGCGATCATTCTGCATTATAAAAACTTTGAGATCGGCATATGGATTAGTAATATTATAAGAAGAATGGAAAATTGTAAAATCTACCTCCTGTTTATAATTCCTTTCGCTAACAATTGTTGCAGCATTTAATACAGGCACAACAGTAACCATATCCTCGAACAACATAAACCGTCTTGTTAGCACTAATTTTTCTGGATCACCATCCATGTAAACTTTTATAATGTAATTACCCGACTTAATGAGATTAAGATTTGAATTGGGGAACACAACAAAATAATTTATGTAGGACCTGTAAGTATTAAATGAATATTGGAAATCGCTTATATTATTTTCAAAAAAACCATCGATGTATTCGTTCTGCATAATATCAGTGGGCTGCCAACTAGCATCACAATGAACAACAGTATAATTGTATGTTTTTAGTTTTGTATCAAGATCATCAAAAGATAATCTTAATTTTTGATCGGAAGCAAAACGTATCAATGGCGGTGAAAGCTCCCAACTTTCCTCTGAGAGCCTTACCGTTTTAATATTTTTCATATAAGTATAATCCTCGTAACGCAAAAAGTTGGAATTGTAATAATCATCCTGATTATCGTCAGCACCTGATTTTTGTGCCAATGAGATCAAAGAAGACACAAGAATAAATATTGAAAGTATATATTTCATTTTTTCAAACACTCCGTACTTTTATTACAAATATCACTCCAGGTCCTCGATAAGTTCAGACTGTAACCACCAGAACTACTCGAACTAATAATATGATTTATTACAAATCAAAGTTAATGTATAGTTCATTATCTTTATAAGTATAAATGGTTATTCAATAGACGGATAAACCTGAAATAGTAGCGCATATTCGACATTTTCAATTGCATAAGAATGAAAAATACTGATATAGAAATAAAGAAACAGGCTTTTGAGCGCTTGCTTACCATCATGGACGAGTTAAGGGAAAAGTGCCCATGGGACAAAAAACAAACCATCGAAAGCATCAGAACCCTTACCATTGAAGAAACTTATGAACTATCCGATTCTATCCTTGAAAAGGATATGGACAAAATTAAAAAAGAATTGGGTGATATATTATTACACATTGTATTTTACGCGAGAATTGGCTCTGAAACAAACGACTTTGATATAGTGGATGTAATTAACAGCCTTTGCGAGAAACTCATTCATCGTCACCCGCATATTTATGGAGATGTAAAAGTTGAGAATGAAGAACAGGTAAAAGAAAATTGGGAGAAATTAAAATTAAAAGAAGGCAACACCTCTGTGTTAGGCGGTGTGCCTGTTTCATTGCCTGCATTGGTAAAAGCATGGAGAATACAGGAAAAAGCAAGAGCAGTTGGATTTGATTGGGAAAAATCCGAACAGGTTTGGGAAAAAGTGCAGGAAGAAATAAATGAATTAAAAGTTGAAGTGGAGTCGAATGCCTCAAAAGAAAAAATTGAAAGTGAGTTCGGCGATGTACTTTTTTCATTAATAAACTACGCACGATTCATTGATGTTAACCCTGAAGATGCACTGGAGAGAACAAATAAAAAATTCATTAAAAGATTTCAATACCTGGAAAGCGAAAGCAATAAAATGGGAAAACCACTAAAAGACATGACGCTTGCCGAAATGGATGTTTATTGGAACAAAGCTAAAGAACTATAGAATATACATCAAAGCACCCTTCAAGAACCTCAGGTAAGGATACCGTTCGCTGAGGCTCACGAAAAAGCAATAAATAAGTACATAATTATTACATGGACAATACCCCATCATCCAAATGGTTTAAAGACTGGTTTAACTCGCCCTATTATCATACGCTTTACAAAAACAGGGACGAAAAAGAAGCAGAACTTTTTATTGATAACCTATTAAACCATCTTCAGCTTCCTGCCAACGCGGTGATAGAAGATGTTTGCTGTGGCAAAGGAAGACATGCCATTTACCTTAATAAAAAAGGATTTCAAGTTACAGGGATTGATCTTTCTGAACGATCGATTGAATATGCAACGCAGTTTGAGAACAGCACATTGTCGTTTTTTGTACATGATATGCGAAAATTATTCCGGACCAATTATTTTGATGCCGCTTTTAACTTATTTACTTCATTCGGTTATTTCGAGAATAAAAAGGAGGAGATCCAAACATTAGTTGCTATCGGAAAAGGACTGAAAAAAAACGGAATATTGGTAATTGACTATTTTAATTCAAATAAAATATTACCTCATTTACCAATGAAGGAAAGCAAATCAATTGACGGGATTAAATTCAACATCGATAAAAAATTAGACGGAGAATTTATAACAAAGTGCATTGAAGTGGAAGAGAATAACAAAAAGCATTATTTTGCCGAAAAGGTTCGCTTACTAGGTCTGCCTGATTTTGAATATTTATTTGACAAAGCAGGTTTCAAACTAATAAGTACATTTGGGGATTATAATTTATCAGCATTCGATAAACAAAACTCTGAAAGGTTAATTGTAATAGGAGTAAAAAAATGATGGCTTTGGAAATATATCTATACGTATTTTTTTCCGTTATTATAAGCGGATTAAGTGTATTGCTTATAAAAATAAATACTAAAACACTTAAGCTTATACTCTCTTTCAGTGGGGCATTTTTATTTGCCATTAGTGTATTACATCTTATTCCCGAAATATATGAAACAGAAACCTCCAATGCGGGTGTTTATATACTGATTGGTTTTTTTGCACAGATATTGATGGAGTTTTTCTCTGAGGGAATTGAACATGGACATATTCATGTACATAATGATCATCACCACCACAATGCATTTCCATTGTCGATAATGATCGCATTGTCAGTACACTCATTTATTGAAGGAATGCCATTGGCGGGTAACATATTTGACCCTGTATCAACTGATGCATATCATTACATGGGAAATTCGTTACTAACAGGAATTATACTTCATAATATTCCAATTGCCATCGCATTAATGAGTATGCTTATACAATCGGGTTTAACAAAAACGAGAGCAGTACTTTGGCTATTGTTTTTTGCATTGATGACGCCACTCGGAACTTTTACGTCGTATTTAATTAGTTCTGAAATTCCTTCGATGTCTATTTATTTCAGCAGAATAATGGCTGTAGTAGTTGGAATATTTTTACATATCTCCACCACCATTTTATTTGAATCCAGCGAAAACCACCGTTTTAACCTCATCAAGTTTATCACCATTCTCATTGGTGCTTCGGTGGCGTTTATGATAAGCTAAGCGGTTTTATTCTTTTGATATTGAAACTTCCATTCCCTTCAAATCCAACTCTTTAACTTTTTCCCTATCATTCATCGAAATAAGTAAACTAAAATCAGAAGTTTTTCGACTAATACTATTAGACATTCCCACTCCAATAATTTTCAACTTTAACACCTCCTCCAATTTCGTAAGATGAATAAAATTTCCACTTGAAATTGTCCCATCCAAAATTATACCAACAAGTACATAGCCTCTATTAGTTAAATTAAAAGTATCGGTTATCTGAAATTTAGCGATAATCATTTTAATTATTATACAACCAAAACACCATCCCTAATATTACCACTTGGTGCAAAAACTGATCAAAACCAAAGAGCCACCAGAAATAGGGATTGGAAGTATTTTCTAATTTCGGGAACCAGCCATTCATGCGGCCTTTCCATACGTCAATGCAAAAATGAGCTGTGATTTGAAATGCCATTAACATTCCTGCCTTTTCTAAATCTGTAAAGAACAACAACACTACAAACATTAATGCCCCATGCACACAAGCATGTACAAGTATTGGAAATAATGATTTGCCTCTTTGCTTAGCCGCCAGCATCCAGGGATTAGAAAGCTGGGTAAAATCGGCCATCCAATGGCATACCATTAACAGTGATATTAATTTAATCATGGTATCAAATTACTAATTTGTTACAAACTATAGCATATTTTATAAACAATAACGTCTGACATATAGGATATACAAGGGCTTTCAGCTTTTTTTTGTAAATTTGTAGTGTAAATATTCATTGTTAAAATAACCTAAAAACCATAAAAAAAATGTCAGTATTAGTTGGAAAAAAAGCTCCATCCTTTAAAGCAAAGGCCGTAGTTTTCGGAGAGCAGTTTGTAAACGATTTTTCGTTAGATCAGTTCGTTGGTAAAAAACATGTATTGTTTTTCTTTTACCCTAAAGATTTCACTTTTGTGTGTCCTACCGAACTTCATGCTTTCCAGGATAAATTAGCTGAATTCGAAAAAAGAAATGTTGCTGTTGTAGCTTGTTCTACAGATACAGAACAATCACACTGGGGCTGGTTACAAATGTCGAAAAAACAAGGCGGTATACAGGGAATTACATATCCTGTAGTTGCAGATACAACAAAAACTATCTCTGCTAATTACGGTGTACTTTCTGGTGAGTATGATGTTAATGATAACGGCGAACTTATCGCGACAGGTGCTATGATCGCATACAGAGGACTTTTCCTGATTGATAAAAACGGAGTTGTTCGTCACCAGATCGTTAACGATTTTCCATTGGGAAGAAGCGTTGATGAGGCATTAAGAATGGTAGATGCATTACAATATTTTGAAGAGAATGGTGAAGTTTGTCCTGCGAACTGGCAAAAAGGTGATGAAGCAATAAAAGAATCACACGAGGGTATCGCGAACTACTTGTCAAAAAAATAAAAGCCTCACCTAACCTCTCCAAAGGAGAGGGACAAAAGGGAGTACAATAATTTATTATTATAAAGGCGTCCTGAGCTAGTCTAAGGACGCCTTTATATTTTTTTCTCCATAAGGTAATGCTGTATCTCATCCCACATTAAAAAAGATTTTTCTTTCACAACAAAACCATTGCGTTTATAAAAATTCACAGCAATATCTCTTGCTTGCAGAATGATAGAAGTGCAATTCCTTTTTTTAGCTACCTGTTCCAGATATCGTAATATTCTGTCGCCATATTTTTTCCCTCTCTCCTGCTCTGCCACTGCCATGTAACGCATCTGTGCTTCATCGGGTTTATTTAAATGCAATCGTCCAACCGCAACAGGAATATTATCATCATCGATCAGCATGGCATGAATCGAAGAGTCTTCCAATTCATCCTTTTCCGTTCCAACAGGTTTACCCCAAGGCTTCCTCAGGCATAGCCAACGCAAATGATAATATGATTCAAACTCCTGTTGTGTTTGAGGCTCGACAATTCTCATAAAAAAACTGGTTAATATTAGAACTTAGAACGAGTTCTTTTTCTACGATAGAACTTATAGTTCGCATTGAACGTGACAAACATATAAGCATCTTTATCCTTAGGGTCACCTCTTTGATCATCCATATCAGCAGCACCTTGTGGAAATGTATTACCTAAAGAAGGGTCTGCAAGGTATGCAGCAACATCGCCTCTTTCAGTTCTTATTCTGTTATTATCAAAATAATTACCACTCACATCATCAAGATAATCTGTTAATGTTTTTCTCATTCCAATATCCATACCTGCACTCCAACGTCTGTCAATTTTATATTTAACACCAATCCCCATTGGGAAAACTACTGTAAACCTGCTGTATTTCTTTTTTAGAGGATCTATCCCCTGGCCTTCTGTACCTAAAGGCTGCAAAGCCACCCATGCCCCTGCTTGATCCTTGCCTTTTGGATTGAAAAAAGAAACTCCAACGCCAAGAAATCCATATGCCTGAATATCATTTCTGCGAATACCCTTCGCATTTTTAATACGATAGAGGTGACCAGGCTGCTCTTTTGTAAAATAACCTTCAATTACACCACCGAGTTCGATAATAGGTGAACGGAAATTAAGATTGCGATTTTGCCTGAATATTTCTTTTGTAAGATTATCATTGCCATAAAGCATACCCATATTTAAAGTCCCCTTCAAAGCAAAATAAGGTGAGTCTTTGTATCTCAACCCTACCCCTATTACAGGACGCGTAGCACGAAACTCAAGGTCCCTGAGTAAATTTGTTCCAATTCTATCTGCACCTCCAAGATCACCAAGAAAGTTAGTCGCACCGGCACTGTAAATTATTTCATAACGATAACGGGTACGACGTCTTGTAGTAAATGCTGCTTCACGAGCCTCGGCCATATCGACCAAAAAAACTGCAAAAAGAATAAAAAACAAAAAGAACCTTTTGTTCATATCGGATTAAGGGTATTCGTATGAATAGCCCCAAATTTACCATTTTTTCTAAGACTAAAAAAAATAATTTTACCTAAATTAATCAACAAAAACATCAAAAACAGCAGTTTTTACCCTCTTTCCACCTTTATTATCTTTCAGAATAAGCTTGTGTGTATTACGACCCTCAAAAACTTCTTTCAGATCCCTGCATATAGCAACCGGGATTTTTTGGGAATTAAACTTTTTTAAAATAATTTTTGAACTGTTTTTAGTGAAGTAATTGCTCAGCTTTTTGTGCAGAGCACTCCTGTTTTTAACCCTCAAACTATTTGTAGCAAACAATTTATCTCCTATTAATTTTTCCAATCCCGCAAGTTCACACATTCTATTGAACTGTTTGTCGTTACCAATTGCAAGCACAAGGTATTTTTTATCCTTTGTTACAAATGTTTCTCCATACGGGGCAATGTTTGGATGAAGTGATCCTATACGCTTAGGCAGATAATTTGCCATAAGCCAATTTGAAGCCTGGTTCACCAAAGATGAAACGGCGGTATCAAAAAGGGAAACTGAGACATATGCACCTTTACCTGTTTTTTGTTTATTAAGCAGCGCGATCAATACCGCTACTTTTAACTGGTGTGCAGCCAATACATCAACAATTGCAAAAGGGATTTTCAGCGGGCCAGATTTCTCAGTGCCGTTCATTGACATGTAACCTGCCTCTGCCTGCAACACAAGATCAAAAGCATGGCGTTCATCTTTCTCACCATAACCGGTTATATTGGCCTGAATAATTTTTGGATTATTTTTTTTTAATGTTTGATAATCAATCCCCAATTTTTTCTGGCCGTTTTTTGTGTGATTGGTAATTACAATATCCGCTTCTTTTATAAAACGGTATAATTTAGTTGAATCCTTTTTATTTTTCAGATTAAGAAAAACAGATTTTTTTTTCCAGTTCACAGAAGCATAATATGCCGAAATACTAGGTTTATCATTTTTTTCAGAGGGCAATTTCCATTGACGGGTAACATCACCACCGGTAAGCTTGTTCTCTACCTTTATAACTGTTGCTCCAAGCTCCGCGAAGAACATACCAACAGACGGACCGGCAAGGACGCTTGCCAGTTCAACAACTTTTAATCCCTTAAAAATATTTTTCTGAGAAGGCATTTAAGGATGGTCGTAATCCACCACCACAACAGGAGTTAAAGGATGTGATTGGCAGGTTAATATATAACCATCCTCTACCTCATCATCGGTAAGGGCATAATTCATATCCATTTTCACTTTCCCTTCAATGATCTTTGCCTTACATGTACAACAAACTGCTCCCTTACATGCATAAGGTGCATCTGCACCCGCATTAATAGCACCATCAAGTATGGAATCACCATTTGTATTCAATTCAAAAGAGGTTTCAACACCGTCAATAGTCACGGTGATCTGGCTTGTTATATCTTCGCCCGCATTTCCAGTTTGTTTAGGCGCCTCTAAAGAGGCTGTGAAATATTCGATATGAACTTTTTTACTGTCAACTTTTAAATCAGACAACACTGCTTTAACATTATCCATCATTGGCGTTGGGCCGCACACAAAAAATTCATTGTCGCCATTCAGGATTATGTGCTTTGCGACAAGAGCTTTTACTTTTTCTTTATCGAGTCTTCCCTTATACAATTCATCAACACCTTGTGAAGGGTTTTCAAGAATGTGGATCACATTTAATTTATTTGCTGATGAGCCCACATGATTTTCCAACTCAGTTTTAAAAATTGTACTTTTTTCGTCCCTGTTACCATACAAAAGAGTGATCTTACTATTCGGTTCCTTGGCAAGAACAGTTTTTATAATGGAGAGCATTGGAGTTATTCCGCTGCCACCGGCAAATAAAATATAATGTTTTGTGTGTGCTGAATTTATTGGCGAATGAAAATTACCCATTGGGGTCATTACTTCCAGCTCATCCCCATTTTTTACATTTTCATTGAGCCATTTTGAACCTCTTCCATCAGAAGTTTTTTTCACTGCTACCCTCAGTTCTGTATCAGCAACCGGACTGCTGCAAATAGAATATGATCTCCTTATTTCACCGCCTACATCAAGTTTAAAAGTGATGTACTGGCCCTGTACATAGGTATACTCACTTTTTAAAGAGGATGGTATATCAAAAGCAATAGAAACACAGTCATCAGTTTCCTTACGTACATCGCTCACTTTTAACTTATGAAATTTGGCCATACAGTTTAATCAATTACTCTGCAAAAATATAATTTAAACTTTACTCTTCCATAAATTTTTTAATCGCATTTGAAACCAGCAATACATCAATTTGTTCGATTGGATGAGGAGTATTTGAAAAAACCGTCAAAGAACCCTTTTTTAATTTTTTATACACATTGATTGTTTCTTCATGTGACACCATTTTATCACTGTCACCAATAGAGACCATTACTTCGTTTGTTATATCGGCATAATCTGATTCTTTCAACGGATTCTCCCTCCCCATTGCTTTCATCATGCTTGCAGTACTCTCCAATATAATTTTCCAATCAGCTGGATCATGACACTGTTTTAATGCTTGGGCAAAAGCAGGCAATTTTTCTTCTATCCTTTCGGGAAATGAGCATTTTGGATTCCTTTTCTGCCCCTACTTCATTCCATTCAAATTTTGCAGCGAGGGTAAATATTTTACCGATTCTATCAGGATAGTTTTTTGCCAGGTACAATGCTACATAACCTCCCATACTATAACCAAAAATATCTATTTTCTTTATCGACAATAAATCCATCCATCTCAACACATCGTTCGCAAAAAGTTTTATACTGAATGGCTCCTGAGGTAATGCTCCGCCTCCGTGTCCTGAAAAATTTAACCGGTGTATGTCAAATTTATCTCCCAGTTTTTCTGCAATAGGGATCAATTGATCCGCTGAGCCTATTGCACCATGAAGAAGCAGCAATTTTTTCATTTTTTAATGTTTTTAATAAAATGAAAACCTCTGACCTTATATCCTTCCCTGAAATAAAAACGGTGAGCGGCAGAATTTTCTACATATGCGTCGAGCATGGCTGTTTCACAATTTTCTTCTTTTGCTTTTACAATTATCCAATCACAAATTAATTTACCAACTCCGGATGACCTGTATTCTTCAGCGACAACGAGATTATCTATCTCCACATATTTGCCCGAATATATTTTAGTGTTTATCCAAAAACCCGAGAGGCCAATGCATTTTTTACCAATGAAAGCGCAAGTCATTCTGTAATTATTAGCACACATAACTTTCAACAATTCTGTATATCTTTTTTTTGTAAGTGTTGGGGTTAGTTGTTTTACCAGCGGAAACAGCGAATTCATTTCTTCGAGGGAAATTGCTTCACGTATAATAATTTCGGGAGCAGACACGAGTGCCTAATAATTAAGAAGGTCTTTCATCACAACAGCTACTTTATCTGCATTTGGAAGCATAGCAGCCTCCAATATTGAATTCAATGGAATAGCTGGTAAATTTTCCGAACCAATAAGTTTCACAGGAGCATCCAGGTTCTCAAAACATTTTTCAGAAATTCTTCCGGCCAATGCCTGCGCGAAACTGTTGTTATAAGGCTCCTCTGTAAGTACAATACATTTGCCATGTTTTTTTACAGAAGCCATTATTGCAGGCTCATCAATCGGATTTAAGGTTCTCAGGTCAATAATCTCAATTTGCCCTGCAAAATTTTTCGAAGCATTTTTAGCCCAGTACACTCCCATACCATAAGTAATAACGGTGAGAGTCGGCTTATCTTTTGATGCTTCAGCAGATTGTACCGTGCGCGCCTTACCAAACGGAATAATATAATTTTCATCAGGCTCAATTGTCCTTGCGTCTTCTGTTCCTTTTATTTTTGACCAATACAATCCTTTATGCTCAAGCATAATAACCGGATTAGGATCATAATATGCTGCCTTCATCAACCCTTTCAAATCCGCACCGGTAGAAGGATACGCCACTTTAATTCCTTTTATGTTGCAAAGAATACTTTCCACACTTGATGAATGATAAGGTCCGCCACTTCCATAAGCGCCAATTGGCACACGCAATATCATACTCACCGGCCATTTTCCATTTGACAAAAAACAAGAGCGACTTACCTCTGTAAAAAGCTGATTTAATCCCGGCCATATATAATCTGCGAATTGAACTTCAACAATTGGCTTTAATCCAACTGCCGACATACCAACCGTACTACCGACTATAAATGCTTCCTGTATTGGAGTATTAAACACCCTGTCGTCACCAAATTTTTGTGCAAGCGTTGCTGCCTCACGAAATACACCACCTAATCTTTTTCCAACATCCTGTCCGTATAACAAACACTCTTTATGCTTATACATTAACTCCTGGATAGCAAACAATGCACTATCCACCATTACTGTTGCCTCTTTTCCTTTAGGTGCCCTCTCTCCTTTTTCTTCAGTAACGGGAGTTGGAACAAAATCATGATTAAAAAGATCTTCCGGTTTTGGATCCTCTGCTTTTAATGCTTTGGCATAATCATCAGCAACTTTTTTTGTTGCCTTCTCCTCTATTTTTGATAATTCATAATTCTCAAAACCAGCAACTAACAATTGATTTTTTAAACGAGGCAATGGATCTCTCTTCGCTGCTTCTATCAAATCATCGCGATACCATTCTTTTCTCACGCCCGATGTATGATGATTCAACAACGGCACATGTGCATGCACCATCATTGGTCTTCTTTCTTTTCTTATTATGGAGATAACTTCACTTATCGTTTCAAAAGATTTTACAAAATCACTTCCATCAATTGTGCGTGTCTCTAATCCTTTAAATCCTTTGGCATATTCTGTTGCATCCATTGCACGTATCTCCTTTGCATTGGCAGATATATCCCATTCATTATCCTGTACAAGGTATAATATTGGCAGTTTTTTAAGTACCGCCATCTGGAAAGCTTCAGCGACTTCACCTTCGGTAATTGATGCATCACCTAATGAACAAACAGCAATTGCTTTTTCATCACCGGTATTTTCTGCTATACCTAATTTTTCTTTGTATAGTATACCCATTGCAATACCGGTAGTTGGTATGGCCTGCATTCCGGTTGCCGAACTTTGGTGTGGGATCTTAGGCATATCGTCTCTCCGCAAACTTGGATGACTGTAATATGTTCTTCCACCTGAAAACGGATCATCGCGCTTGGCCAGCAATTGTAACATCAATTCATAAGGCTGCATTCCAATACCTAATAAAATACTTTCATCACGATAATATGGAGAAAGGTAATCTTGTGGTTTTAACTGTAAACCCAATGCCAACTGAATTGCTTCATGCCCACGTGATGTGGCATGAACATATTTGGCTGTAACATCTTTATTCTGCTCATATAAATCGGTCATTGCCTTAGCAGTGCACATCAATTCATATGCTTTCGCAAGAATTTCTTTAGAAACAGAAAAATTTATATTCCCTTTTTTGGTTTCGGGCATCGGTATTGACATAATCAAAAATTAACCGAACTAAATATAAGTATTAAATAGATAAATAAGAACGCAATTAGACCAATCTTATCAAAAGAAAGACAATTTGAACATGAAGCTATATAAAACCAAAAGGGAGATACATAAAAATGTATCTCCCTTCGGCCTATGAAATATATAAGTATTATTTTTTTAGAGTCCCATTGTATTCATCATCCACTTTTCCATCACCTTCCCAATCAACAAGACCATTTAATGTTGCCACGTTATCCTTGATGCCAATATGATACTGGAAGAAAATAGCGTCAGGTTGTTTCTGATTCATAAAAATGGTGTCATTAAGTACGTACCAGGTTCCTGAAGAAACTGACACGGTTGAATCAGCAATACTCCCATCAGCCAATTTATAAGTTCCATCCTCCGAAAAAACAGTTTTCATTGGCTTGGTTTTTAACACCCTTTCCCAGTTTGTCTCATCTACATCTATATAACCAGTAGAATCACTGTTAAGCGCGGTATTTATTTTTACTTTTAAAGAGGTATTACGCCATTCTCCAATAATTTGCTTATCCAAAGGAGTTGTTACAGCAGTTGTATCAGTTCCAGATTCTGTCGGATTAGAAGAATTGTTAGAACATGAATAAATCATGGTTAAGGTTAATACTCCAAATAGTATTTTTTTCATACGGTTACAGTTTAATACACTCCAAAATTAATTTTTTTTCTCAATGGACGAAAATTTATCTTGCCCCAGCCTTAAATTTGCTTATCGAATTCCTTGTAAACTCTGACAGCACTAAGGTTCCGCTCATTTTTGCCCTTTCTAACAAAAGGATGTCCCAATGGTCTGTTCCTTCCCAAAACACCTTTTTAAGGGCTTTCATAGCCTCGGGATTAGACTCCGCTAATTTTGAGGCCAACTTAGCAACTCCATCATCCAATAATTCAATGGATGAAAATAGTTCAGCATAAATTCCTTTTTCCCTTGCCCATAAAGCAGTTTGCCATTCGGTTGCATTAATGGTCATCTGGCAAAAAGCTGATTTACCTACTTTTCTTTCTACCGCAGGACCAACAACAAATGGTCCTATACCAACAGCTAATTCACTTAGTTTTACTGAAGCTGCCTCTGTTGCTAATGTATAATCGGCTGAGCAGGCAATTCCAACACCGCCTCCAACAGCTTTCCCCTGAACCCTTGCAATAACAAACTTAGGAGCCTTACGAATGGCATTAATTACCATGGCAAAACCAGAGAAAAAAGTTTTCCCTGTCTCCACATCATTGATGGAAACTAGTTCATCAAAGCTAGCTCCTGCACAAAATGATTTTTCGCCCTGGCTTTTTAGCACGATCACCTTTGCGTCAGGATTTTGTCCCACGATTGTAATCTCCTCAGCCAATTTTCTTAGCAAGGCACCGGGCATTGAATTACTTTGAGGATGAAAAAAAGTAACGGTACCAATACCATTAGCGATCACTGATTCTACTTTACCTTCCATTATAAAAATATTTATCTTAAATTATTAAATCAAATTTTTATTCCAACCACTAAAATATCATCTACCTGTTCAAGGCCACCTTTCCATTGTTCCAATATTTCATCCAAAACTTCTTCTTGTTTTTTCATGTGCAATTCATGATTCTTTAGCAATAACTCTTGAAGTTGCTTGTATTTAAACTTTTTCCCTCTTGGACCACCAAACTGATCAGCGTATCCATCAGTGCAAATGTACAACACGTCATCTTTTTGCATCTCTATTTCAAAAAGACGAAAACCTTGTGATCGCTCACCTTTACCAACTGGTATCCTGTCCGCTCCTAATTCAATAAGTTCCTTGTTTCGTACAAGTGAAGGGGAGTTATAAGCAGCTGCATAACTTATTTTATTCCCTTCAATACAAATCAATGTTCCATCCATTCCATCCTTCTGATCCTCTTTTGAAATATTCTCTATTAGTTTATCTCTCACGTAATTGAACACTTCATTCGGTGCAGAAATATTTTTTTCCATTATGGCCTCATTCAAAAAAGAAGTATTTAACAAGCTCATAAATGCGCCGGGAACACCATGTCCTGTACTGTCACAGACTGCCATGTAAAACCGGTTATCCTTTTTCGTCGCCCAATAAAAATCTCCACTCACAATATCCTTAGGCTTAAACAAAATAAAATGTTCAGCAAGATTATTATTTAACAATTCATCATTGGCAAGAAGTGTATACTGTATCTTCTTTGCATATTGTATACTATCAGTTATTTCTTTATTTTTTTCTTCGATTAGATCGTATGCTAATTTTAACTCAACATTTCTGAGTTTTTCGATCTCCGCTTCTTTTTCAGCTTTTTCCGTTGCTGTCCTTTTTTGCAGCTCATTTATTTTATTATTTGCAACTTCACCAACCACTTCAGATTTCAACTTATCATATAGTTCGAAATGCTCTAAAGCCTTCCATGGCTCATTGGTCTTGCGATACAGTTGATAGAACATAAAGTGTGTCCGGTAAAGCTTCGACCTATTGTTAATTTTTTCACAAACAACTTTAGCTTCATTAAGATACTTTTCGGCTTCAGGATAATTTTTAATCAACAAAAGCAATTCAGCTATCTCATTTAATGTAGTCGAAATGCCTTGGTAATAATTAAGCTCTTTACGTATGTGCAAAGCTTGTTTAAAAAAACCAAGCGCCTTTTCGTACTCTTCTTTCTTTTTAGAAATCAAGCCAAGATCATTCAATGAGCGTGACTGAGCTGAAAGAATTTCATTATCAGTGTAATATTTTAAAGAACGATGTAAAAGCTTTTCGGCCTCTACTAAATCACCTCTTTGTATGTAAACAGAAGATAGGCCAGTTTCACTTCTCGCAAATCCATAATCATTGTTCTTTTGATGGAAATTTTCAGCAGCTATTTTGTAATATTTTTCAGAATTATCGAGATCTTTCAGATCAAAAAATAAAACACCAAGGGTATATTCACCCCAAAACCTATCTTTACTTTGAGAGTTTTCGGCAAATTTAATGCAGTCATAGGCGTACTGAAACGCTTTTTCATAATTACCACGATGCGATTGACTAAAGGCGAGAAAATTATATACAGGTACTTTAACGTTGGGATCTTTTACTTCGGGGAGCATTTTTAAAACCCGATCAAACTCCTCCTGCCCCTTTTGAGAATTTCCTCTTTCAAAAAAAATAAAAGCAAGCATATACCTTAACAGGACCTCAGCATCATTATCACCAGCATGCGTTACCAAGCCAAGTTCCTTTTCAAGAATTTCGTTAAGAAGCAGAAAGTTACTATCATAATACAGATTGAAAAAATCATGAATAAGAATCACCCTTTCCTTAAAAATTTTTTCGGAATTATATTTCTGCAAAAATTTTTCGAGCGACTTACTCACGTCTTTCTTATTGATTTTTCAATTTTACCATAGTAAGAATAGTCGCGATACCAACAGTATCACCCATTGATACATCAACGCCATATTTCTCTCTCATTTCGGGAGTACTGGCGTCATAAATATCCACCACCCATTTTACAATCCCTACCTTTACTTCTTTTCCATCAGCTGCTGCGAGCGGTTTATCGTTTTCAATTTTTTCTTTGCAGGTAAACCGTACGCCAATTGTCATTCCCGGATAAATCGGTTTGGTAAAACGACATTCGTCAATGCCGTAGTTCAGCAATACGGGACCTTTTGGAGGATCAACAAATAAACCTGCAGCGCGTGATAAAATAAAATATCCATGAGCAACAGTGCGCTTAAAAATTGTTCCCTCTAATGAATTTGGTTCAAGGTGGGCGTAAAATTTATCGCCGCTCAGATTAGCGAAATTTACAATATCATCTTCTGTTACTGTATGCGTTGGAGTAATTAATGTTTCACCAACACTCAGGTCTTCATAGTACTGACGGAAAGGATGAATTCCCTTATTAATATATTTTGCACCGTATTGATACTGATTGGTAATATTGGTTAATGTAGTTGGTGAACCTTGTATCGCAGTGCGTTGCAAATAATGGAACACTCCACGCTTGCCGCCCATCTCTTCTCCTCCACCTGCACGACCCGGCCCTCCGTGTACCAGCATTGGCATTGGTGATCCATGACCTGTACTTTCTTTCGCACAATCTTTATTCAACACCAAAATACGTCCGTGCATACTCGCGGCACCTAACACATAATGTTTCGCAACTTTATCCTCAGCTGTAACAATAGAACTTACCAATGAGCCTTTACCCATTTTTGCCAACTCAATTGCATCATCCATATTTTTATATGGCATAATTGTACTCACCGGACCAAAAGCCTCAATGTTATGACAATCGGTATTCTTAAACGGATTTTCATTCAGAAAAATGATCGGAGGCATAAATGCTCCTTTATTTTTATCAGCACCGGTTACTTCAAATTTTTCGAAATCACCAATGATAATTTTTTGTGTTTTGGAAAGCAGTTCAACTTTTTCTTTTACTTCTTTTAATTGAGAAAGGCCTGCAAGTGATCCCATTCTTACACCTTCTACATTTGGATCACCTATAACAGTCTGAGCTAATCTTTTTCCTAATGCCACACGCACTTCTTCTACCCTGTTATCCGGAACAATTATTCTGCGAACAGCAGTACATTTTTGTCCGGCTTTAGTTGTAATCTCACGTTGAACTTCTTTAATAAAAATATCAAACTCAGCTGAATCCGGTTGAACATCTAAACCAAGCACACAGCAATTCAATGAATCAGCTTCCATGTTAAACGGCACAGCTTCTTCTAAAATACGAGGATGGCTCTTTAACATTTTTCCCGTTGATGCTGATCCGGTAAACGTTACCACATCCTGCATAGTAACATGATCCAGCAAACCGTTTGCCGAACCGCATATTAACTGTAATGCGCCTTCAGGTAAAATACCTGATGCAATAATTTCTTTCACAACAGCTTCGGTAAGGAATGATGTAAGTGCCGCGGGTTTTACAATCGCAGGAACCCCTGCAAACCAGTTAACAGCAACCTTTTCCAGCATTCCCCAAACAGGAAAGTTAAACGCGTTGATATGAATGGCAACACCTTCCTTAGGGACACAAATATGATGGCCGATAAAAGTTCCATTCTTGGAAAGCTTTGCTACATCACCTTCCACACAAAAAGATTCGTCAGGAAATTGCTTACGTAAACTAGCATTAGCAAATAAATTACCAATACCGCCTTCAATATCAACCCAGCTATCGATACGTGTTGCCCCCGTGGCCCAGCTTATTTTATAGAATAATTCCTTCTTCTCCAACAAATGCATTGCAAGCGCCTTTAACATTCTCCCTCTCTCATGAAAGGTCATTTTACGGAGTTTTGGTCCGCCCACTTTTCGTGCATACTCACACATCTGTGCAAAGTCAATGCCTTTACTAGATGCCAAAGCATAAGGATCGCCTGTAATTGCATTGAACAATGTTTGCCCTTCCCCTTCACCTGCTATCCATTTTCCCATGGCATAATTCTGAAGTTTTGCCACTGTAGTTTTATCTTTTGTTATTGTCGACATATCTGAAAAAATTAATTCTTATTTCTTTACTAAAAGTAACAAAAAAGGAGGAATAACATTGGCATATTATTTAGTTTGAATTTTCTTTCTTTACTTTTTTGCTTGGACCAAAAAAGTAACAAAAAAGTCAAGACAAAACGATTGCTCCACACTGGCAACACGGCATCGCGTTTTGTCTGGGCATACGCTCTCAATTCAATATTCTTATTGGTCCAATTAATAAATTATTATGGGGTGTGTTAGCCCAAAAATCCGCCGTGCTCGGGTCAGCTGGCGGGCCTACGGATCGGATTTTTTTGATTTCTTTTGTTACTTTTCTTCATCAAGGAAGAAAAGTAAAGAAAAAACACTATTCCTAATTTTATACTTCACCACTTGCTTTCTATACCCAATTAACCTATTTTTAATATGCAACACTCGAACCAACCCTTATTGGATAAATTGGCAGAATAAAAATTAGGGGTTGCGTGAATAAACTATTTATAACACTGACAATGCTCGGCAGACAAAAGCATCATGAAAAAACAAATAGTATTTCTTCTCTTAATTGCTTTTGTTTTGACAAATTGCAAATCAGGTACTCCAGATAGACTTCCGAACATCCCAGAAAAAGCATTTTGGGCAGGTGAAGATACTATTGGACATTGGTTCTTGGTTGACAGCATAAATAAAACTTCAAGGACGGTTCATTTTAAAATCTATAATGACCAAAATGGCAAGCTTGTATCTGATAAGAAATTTAAATTACATTGCTATTTATGTGAAGACCAAATTGACTTGGACAACTTAAAAAATGAAATCAGATATTACGATGAAGTCCCATACAACTATGAGAATTATATAGTGCTAAAAGCAATTGATTCGGACGGGAAAAACGGCCATTTTAAATAATGTAAGTGAACTTGTAACAAGACGTATTTTGTGTACATTCCCAATCGCTACAATAGCACATTGGGCATAACGAGCTGACAGTTATCCGCCCAACCATTTTTAATGCCACCGTGCTCAAGCCCAAACCTTAAATCATGAAATATATGATAATAGCAATTTTTAGATTGTATTTATTACACGAACGGTAAATGAATATTAACCACCTTTAATTACATTTGCAGCCTATTATTATAAATATGAAAAAAATAATTGCTCCATTACTTTGCATCGCTATGCTGTCTGCATGTAACAACGATAAAAAAACTGAACAAACGGAAACCGTGAACTTAGATTCAAAATTTGAAAACTATAAAAATACCTTCATAGAAGAAATATGGAGATTGAACCCGGGCTGGGCCACCGGATCGGGATATCACAAGTTTGATAGTATACTTGAAATACCCAATGCAGAATTAAGAGCCGCAAAGTTGCAAGCTTTCTCCATTATCATGGATAGCATCAAAAGTTATGACGAAAATAAATTAAACTCATCCAACAAAATTTCCCTTTGGATGATGCGCGACCAGGTAGATGCATCCATGTGGTATATAAATATGTTTAAAGGACATGAGTGGGATGCGGCCAACTATAATGTGGGAGGCAGTTTCGCTGATATTTTAAATGGAACTTATGATAAGCTAGAGAACAGATTACATTCCATAAATCTGAAATTAAATGGCGTTGCCGACTATTATAAAGCAGCAAGGGAGAGTATGAAGAATCCTACATTGGAGCATGTGGAACTTTCCATTATCCAGAATAACGGATCCATTTCTATCTTCAAAGAATCGATCATTGATTCAGTGAAAAAATCTTCATTAAGCGAAGAAGAAAAAAAGGAAATTACGACAAAATCAGAAGCCGCAAAAGCTGCAATTGAAGCACATATTGAATGGCTTAATGAATTAAAAAAAGCCATCACACCTGAAACAGCAAGAAGTTTCCGTATTGGGAAAGAACTATATGACCAGAAATTTAAACACGATATACAATCACGTTACACGGCAGAAGAAATATATAACAGGGCGTTAAAAAGAAAAACTGAACTGCATAGCGAGATGGGTAAATTAAGTGCACAGCTTTGGAAAAAATATTTTAAAGACAAGCCCGCTCCTGCCGATACACTGGCCATGATACGTATAATGATAGATGAATTGTCAGGCCAGCATGTTCATCGTGATGCTTTATTAAGCTCTATTGACAAACAAATACCAGAGCTTGTTAAATTCATCAACGATAAAAATCTGATCTATATTGATCCTTCTAAACCTTTAGTAGTAAGAAAAACTCCTGATTATATGGAAGGCGGAGGCGCTGGAGCTTCTATCAATGCGCCTGGTCCTTACGAGAAAAATGCGAACACGTATTACAACGTATCCTTACTTACCAATTACTCTGAGAAAGATGCCGAGAGTTATTTGCGCGAATACAACAAGTACATTTTGCAGATATTAAATATTCACGAAGCTATCCCTGGACATTATACACAACTGGTTTACAGCAATAACTCACCCGATATGATCAAAAGTATTTTTGGCAACGGGGCAATGGTTGAAGGCTGGGCAGTTTATGGCGAAAGAATGATGTTGGAAAATGGTTATGGAAACAATGAACCAGAAATGTGGCTAATGTATTATAAATGGCATTTACGTTCTGTATGCAATACTATATTAGATTACAGCGTGCACAAATTAGACATGAGTAAAGAAGATGCAATTGCTTTGCTAACCAAAGAAGCTTTCCAGCAAGAAAAAGAAGCGACCAACAAATGGCGCAGGGCTTCTTTAACACAAGTACAATTGTGTTGCTACTTTACGGGCTTTTCTGAAATTTATGACCTGCGTGAAGAAATAAAAAAGATTGAAGGCGATAAATTTGATCTTAAGAAGTTCCATGAAAAATTCCTGAGCTATGGAAGCGCTCCTGTGAAATACATCAGGCAACTGATGCTGGAAGACTTGAAAAAATAGTTTCGCGTTTAAGTTAAAAGTTGGGGGTGTTTCTGTTAGTTCGAGTCTGTCGAGAACAACATAATATTACACTACAAGGACAATGCTAATCTTTTATTTCGAAGAGATAATTTTATTCCAGAAATAGGATGTACTTAATCCGTGGCTTCTATCGGTATAATATATTTTATGGCCGAGATCATCACCTGTAATTTTTTTTCCTTTGTAATCATCGCCTAAAAAACGGATATCAATTTTTTTACTCTTTAACAATTTCAAAAGATTCTCTTCCGAAGAATAGGTCAACACTTCATCCACCAGTTTACAGTTTTCCATGATCAGCTTACGGTGTTCAATAGAATACAAAGGTTTTCTTTTGCCGGGATTAATTTTTTCAGAAAGATGCTCGGCAGTATTGAGCGCTACAATTAAATAATCACAGTGCTGTTTACATTCCTGCAACATGAAGACATGTCCCGCATGGAACAAATCAAAAACACCGCATGCAAAGCCAACCACCATTAGTTTTTAATTTTACTTTAAAGGTTCAAACCATTTTAATGAAAAGTAGAACCATCACTTTTATTTTTTTATTTTACTTGCCAGTGCTGGTTTCAGATTTAACGTAATCTTCTAATTTATGATCAGGTTTCCATTTTAACACAGAGGTCGCTTTTGTAATATCAGCAAAAGTTATTTCGGCTTCCCCTTCCCTCTTTGTAATAAAATCATATTTATCGCTTATCATTTTAGCAAGTTCCAAAACGCTAAGTGTACTTCCGTAACCAACATTAAAATACGAGTTTAATTTTTCAGGATGGACTGCAGCCATGTAATTTGCTTTTGCAATATCATACACATGAACAAAATCACGCTTTTGAGCGCCATCACCAGTAACCAATAATTTTTGTCCGGCTTTAAATTTATTTAAAAAAATCCCTACTACACTTGAGTATGCGTTGAATGCGTTAGCCGGGTTAAATGAACGCGGACCATAAGGGTTAAAATAACGAAGCGTTACATAATTCAATGGATAACGTGTTGCAATGAGTTCTAAATATTTTTCAAATTCATATTTCTGAAAAGCATAAGGACTCAGACAATCAATTTTTTCCGTTTCAGGTGTAGGGATCTGTATCGGCGTTCCGTATACTGCACTGGACCCGCTGTACACCAATTTAGGATAATGATTTTCCTTTATCATTAACTCCAGTAAATACACAGAAACATTCAGATTAGCTTCAATGTGTACATTGATCAATTCAAAGCTCGGTTGTATCCTCGGCAAGGCGGCCAAATGAAAAACACATTGATAAGGCTTTAGTGAGGTGATGCTTTTAACATCATTTTCCACAAATGAAAAACGCTTATTACCAATGTGATGTTGGATATTATTTTTATTACCTGTAGAGCAATTATCAATACCAACAATTTCCCAATTGGTATTTTTAATTAAATAATCAAGAAGGTTTGAGCCAATAAAGCCCGCAACTCCAGTAATTAGAACTTTATTGATCGTCATTGTTATTTACGTAACAAAACCAATTCGTCGAGAATAGAATGAAGCACAACCTGGTGGAAACATTCAGCAATACCGAAATTTTCAATAGGCAAATGAAAATTAATATTTCCTTTTTGCTTGAGCGGATTACCGGGCTTAAAACCAGTGAGCGTTATTACCTGTCCTCCAACTGATTTTGCCTGATCAACTGCATTAATAATATTCATCGAGTTGCCTGAACTACTAATCCCAACAAGTACATCATCTTTTTCAAAAAAGACTTTTAACCATTCGGCCATTGCCTTTTCATAACCATAATCATTGGCAAAACAAGTGATAAGTGCTGCATCTGAAAAAGAAAAAGTCTGGTAACGGCCAATTTTCGCAAAATCTTCCATCATGTGCGAACAAATGGAATTAGAACCTCCATTACCGATAAAAAATATTCTTTTTTTATTTTTCAGTAATTGAATTGACTTTTCCTGATGTTCCTGGAATTCTTTTCCCGTAAAATATGAGGAATAGAATTTATTATAGTCGTTTATTAGCATATCAAATATCCTTTGTATGATTCTTAACAAAGTTAACAATTTCCTCCTCAGTAAACGCAAAAGCCAATGGGTGCTTATTTCCCAGGGAATGCCTGAAACGCAGGGTATTGTTCATGCTTCCGATATCGGAAACGGTTTTACCACCGTTATAAATGATAAGAACCTTGCAGTTAAGATATTCACCCAGGTTGTTTACACCTGAATGCTGAGTAATAATAAGATTTGAGTTCGCTACCTTCTCGTATATTTTTGCGTTATCAGTTGAAACACATATCTCAACCTTATCAGAAGGCATAATATCCAATACCTGGGAAGGGTGCCCGGTTATATAAATTTTATCAAAGTAAGGTTTAATAAGTTCAATAAGCACTGGATAATCCCATTGCTTACCATTATTATGCGATTCCTTAGCCCCTTTACTCCTTGGAAAAATACAGCAGGCATTTTCCTGTTTTGTCATGTATACTTTTTTAAGATCGTATACATGAGTATGGCTATTCATTAACCAATTGCGGTGAATAAACCAATAATAATAGTCATCTCCGATATTCCAAAAAGGCAAGCCCGAGGACTTTGCCTCATTTTCGAATTTTTTAATTTCCTCCTGCACATCCTTGGGTGGGACGGTATTGTTGCTTTTAGGAGGGACTTCTGGAAAGAAATCTCTCAGTGGTCTGAAATCATGAATAATACTTTTTCCGGTTTCATCAACAAGCAAAGGTTTGTGCAATTCCATTCCACAGTAAATAATCTTAATTCCATCTTTATGTAAGTACATTAAGAACGGAGCGGTATGCGCAAGCATATGGCCGTACTCACCCTTAAAAGGTCCATAATAACATTTACCAAGCTGAATTGTTAAA